>Ga0210040_10005189_pt1 | contig 16680 bp, 7 predicted proteins | sample CryGeyCG12114_NA_FD_185462 | JGI IMG/M metagenome (GOLD analysis project Ga0210040, IMG submission 185462) | Groundwater microbial communities from aquifer - Crystal Geyser CG19_WC_8/21/14_NA (SPAdes) (version 2) | ecosystem: Environmental > Aquatic > Deep subsurface > Groundwater | place: USA... | reverse complement strand
CTAATTTCCATCGTAAAATACCAACTCGAGTAATCACCAATGAGGACCGAAATTTTCACATATATTTATTTCCAGTCCATACATGAATATATACACAAGTGGCTTGAAAAGATTATTGCTTCAGTTAAACCGTTGATGTTTGAAGAATGCAAAGCTAACATTGCTTCAATATCCTTAAAAGTTGGACTCACTTGATTCCCTAATCTGTGCATTTCTGTCTTGTCGTATGATTCCAGGTAATGGCGTTCTGATGAGCGCAGTTATTCACAGGTGGCAATAACAAAAAGGAAGGAAGCTCAACTCAGCTCACAACTCACTTGAGCGGAAAGTAAAAGTAAGTACAGTGCAATGGCTATCGTTTGGTGTGGAAAGACAACATTGCTTATAGTTAGAGAGGAAATGAGGAGAACTATGGGGAAAAAATCTCATCATTGTCTTCAACTATGTATATCTAAAGGCCAAGTTTTTATTTCCCATGAATGTGGAAAAAAGACGATCATTTGGTCAATGAGCTGAAAAGTGCAGTGAGTGAGTATGGATTGAATTCATTGATGAGGATAATGATGACAGTTTGGAGGGAACAAGTTCATTGCAGTTCAGCCTGGCGAAAAACTTTACAGCATCTTTTCCACCTGTAACTAATGATATTGGAGACAGATATTTGAGAAAAAACAGAAGAGTCTACACATATTAAAATGTATGGTAGACAGCATTAAGAATAGATTTGTTTCATTTGGAAGATGATGAGAAGGAAATGAAAAAAAATGTGGAATCCAAGCGTTACCAACTAGAAATGAGTTTTTTTGGGGTCTTCTAGTCAGCAAGAGTCCTTTTAAAAGTTTAAAGGAACAGCATTTCCCTTTTGTTGAATACAAGGTACCTAAATGGTTACTTGCAGTGGAATCCTGAAACCTCAAATGACACTAATTTTCTTCTCCAGAGAGTACAAAGATTACTCAACTTATTGGAAAGGATGGATGGAAAAAAATAGATGCTTTTATATGGTTTACTAGTCTATTAAATAGCTGCGGGCTAAAGCAACCTTCTTGAATTTAACTTTGGAATTGGATTTAGTATAATGTACATGCATTGCCATTTCCCTAGATTGAAAACTCTAACTACGCATGGAAATTGAATTTGTAGGATTCTTACTATGGGTACTAGACATAGCAAACTACATTACGAAAAAAATTTAAAACGCAAAAATACACAAAAAGTCTGTGATTCTCTTTTTGATTGAATATTTAACACAAATTAGGAACTCACTGAGGTTAACAATTTGCCACACAAAAAGTTAATCATCATATGCTATAACATCACAGTAGCAATTTCTCATTTTTGTCTCCCACAGAGAATCATTTTCTCCTTTTCTAGTTTACAGTGTTATTAGGCCATTATAACTCACCTTGAGAAAATACACGAACAAATTGCTTTCTGTTGGTCAGACTGACCAAAAACTTAAAGAACACACCCATTCATGGACACAATAAACTCTGAGCTACATAATTGATCACAAAATCACAGTGGACTATGCCTAATGTGCCCTCAGTATTACGTAGTAAACTTCCTTCCTCATTAGTTTACCCAAACCCAATGGTATATGTACTACGTCCTTTGCCAATTACCCCGCTCAAACCAAAATGGTAATTTCCATGTGTCATTCCTTTATTTTTTGCCCTCTTATAATAATAGCACCCATGGTGGTTCACCAATAATAATAATAATAACTGGTACATTCTATTGTTTCGCAATCCCCATTTCCAAACTAATTGTTTCAAATCCAATCCATGCATGTGCAATTTGTATCAGTCTGACAAAGCTTCACTCAGTCAGTATAGTTTTTTAAATCTGTCCATTATTCCCACCTGGATGTACTTACGCTTGCACATTATCTTATTAGCCTCCTTATTAAAGAGGAACTGCGCATTTCCGATCATCATCATTATTGACCATACACTATTGCCTATTGCCTGCCTGCCAGCCACACCAAAATTGCGCATTTACAGCTGTATGGTTTCATAAACCATCCAAAAGATAATAGCTACAGTAATAAAAAGTGACTGCAACTCAACTCACTTACTAATCATTCAGTAAGTACAGTATACACCTTGCTACTTACGTCGAGTAATGAAACATGCAGCCGATAATGAGGATTCCTTGGAAATCACCCTCACGTTCCCTGCAAATATTGTATCTACACAAGATTTTGATAACCCACCATTTTTATTCTTTGACTTTATTGCCCCCTACATAAAAATGGCGTTGGAAAGTTTTTTGGAAAACGGAAATCAACTGTTCACCTCATAAGTGCAATATTAATCATTGATGACCGGAAAATAGCATGAAAAATGGATTCAAACCATCCTATGATTAATAGGATGATTCCATCAAAGCCAAATAGCAGGTAGAGCTAGAAACTTTCCGGTTAGCAAGTTAACAAGACTACAGAAACTAATCCCACTGTTAGTGAGTACATATAGTGCCATGTTTGAGCGGTAGGAAAAAGTTTTATGAACAATCATGACAGCCCTGACATGACATGTACATTACTTAGGAATGTTATCTCAGGGAAATATCATCATCATTAGGATGATCATAGCGAAAAGTGAGCTAACTAGCTAAACCCAAGTTGCCTACCAGATATAGTTAGTTAGTTACCTGAGCAACCAACTGATCCCACCGGTCTCCACTAACCATGTAGTTGAATCCTACTCGCAGATGATCCCATAGTCTACGTACGGTTATTGAGCCGCAAAAGTAGCGAAAAGTCATTGCCTAACTAAAGTGGCAAGTTTCATCATGGATGAGAGAAGATGTGCAGTTGCAGAAAAAAAAATATAGTTAAGAAGGGGGCGCGCGCTTTTGTGCATACAATGTTGTAGGAGTTTTCTTTTGGACGTGGAACTTTGTTTCCGCTCTTGTAGCTTCATCAGTTAGTTATGGAGTAGTGCGTTTGGGCTGAAAAAAATAGTTTATCATATACAAAAGGTGGTTGGTTAGCAAACCTTCTTCACTTTGGAGAACATGACGGATGTAGGAGCATTCCTTTTTCATAAATGATTAGCACGCCATGAAATTGCTGTATTGGATGTTAGTTAGTTAGTTAGGATTCCATTTTTCAAGTGCACTCACCATTCAGAGCAAAACATGGTGAGTTGATAGTGAAGAGGCACCGCTGAAATGTTGTGTGCACAACAAACCATTGCTACTCCAAATATTGGGGACATTATTAGCTTCCTGTTCCTTCTGTAGTCAAGTTGAACCAACTTTGGTGGACATTTTTTGAGTCATTAGTTATTTTTAAGGTTTGCTACATTCCATTCAAAGATTTAAATCACTGTACTACATACTTTTGCCGGCTAAAAATAAGCCTTGCGAACGAATACAGTGTACCAACTAACTAAAAGACAGTCTATTTTTTCGTACAATTTAAACATTGAATTATAATTAAATGTATAGTTAGTTAGTGGGATAAAAAAGCGATTATCTTATTTTCCCTTCCAACTCAACTTGTCAATTGCAGCATAAAGAAAGCGTGAAGGAAAAATACACTAGCAATGACATTTATTTATGCCTTTGAAAGTTTGCACTTGATTTTATAAGTAAGTGAGTGCAACCTTGTTAGCATCACACGGTTTCTTATCAATCCATAAGTAGAGCCATAAGCCTTTCTCGTCTTTTCTGTACCTCCAATTAAGAGCTGCTTCACCCAATGGGATTTTTATAGAGTACAACTCTGTGCAGTTCACTGGAATGCAACACACTGTGAATGAATGAGCAAATACAAATTATGTTTTAACAAGCTCAAATTTCTACCTGCACATAACTTCATGACCAAGTGCAATGATTTATGAGACTTTAATTAACTTAACCCGGGTGACTTTAATTTGGTTATCTGAAATCCAAGATTTCTTCCCATCTCTGAGTTGGAGAACGTGAGTTGGTGTAAATTGTTTGCATGGGAAAATCTAAACATGATCTATCATATTATATGGGAACACGAATAAATCACTTTCTGCCCTCATTGTTTGCAACTCACTTTGTTTACATGCAGCAATAATTAGTTTCCTCTTGAGCAGTACATATAGGAAACATTGTATCCCATGTCAATTTCTTGTACATACAAGACTCGTCTGCACAATTTTATTTATAATCTTCAGTCTGTGCTTGCTCACCTGACAAAAAATAAACGGTAATATTTAACAATGATTAAAACAAGGTTTATGCATGTGTTCATAATATTCTTATATGCAGCAATATACAGTAAGAAATAAACTTTTTCGCGCAGTCATATTTTTCTAAAGCTTCAATCCCACATTGCATTTTTTTGCTCAAAGAAGCTGAAATATTTAACGAGGAATCATCATTATGATCTCCATACGGCTCCTTGAGTTCAAAACAAAACTACCCATAGCCAACTTTATTCATTAAATGCATCCTAAATACAAGATAATACGTGATGTGAAAAAAATACTCCATGGCTGGCTAACTCCCTTTCCATTCTAACTACCCCATGGCATAATAATAATAATAATAAAATGTAGTAATTTTCATTCATAAACAGCACCCCTTTGGACTCCAAAATCCAGATTTTTGTTTTCCCGAACCGTCTCCCATGTTAAAAGGATACAAATGACTGGCATAATCACTATGATTAATTTTTGCAACCATTCTTTTGTCTGGCAATTCTTATCTCTATGCGTACATGCATACGCACGAAAAAACACGCATCATTTTTATCTCACACTAACTAACTAGTTAATACATAGGAAGCTGATCGTCAGTGGTTACTAAAGTATTGCAAAAAATTGGATTCCCAGAAATAATGTGAATCCAAAAATTGCTCTCGGAAAAGTGATGGATATCTTCATCACATGATAGCAAAATAATTAGATGCTCAGTCAATCATTCACCTTCTTTTAATCGTATTCTTGTATACGCTCATTTGCCTCCATCATAAGGGCTTGCAAGTTTCATCATTTTTCTCTCCGTTCATATATAATAATGATAAGAAAATAATATGGAAGTGGCAGGTCGCTGACTTATAGTAAATTTCATGGCAAGCACAGAAAATTGGGACTCACTGTCTGAACTATATGGATGGATGCATTTTGCGAGTGTCAGGCAGGCCCAACCAGGCTTCACTGCTATACAGGCTGCCGCTGCAGCTAGCAACCAATGTTCAAAAAATATGTATCCACGTCTCATCATTTACTTCAAATTAGGTATGCATGCATGCTATCTTTTTGTTCGTCTGATGATGATAATATTTATGTAGTTAGTTAGCTAGTTGGCATCTTTTCGTGTACATGCATAAGCTCAAGAGACTTGCTCACAGGAAGCCATTTGTTTGTAGGCAAATTCTCTTTGACAACCATTTAAGATGGAGGCAACTGCATGGATAAATTACGTACTTGGGATGAGTGAAGGAGATGACGACGTGTCTATCCATCCAACTAACTAAGTAACTGTGAGAATCATCCGCGTACTAGTCCCGTATGGTGTTCATTGAAACCGTTCAAAACATGGGAACCGTTTCATATCGACTATAACATATGCATATATGTTGTGCCAACACCTTGTAAACATGTGTACTGCAATTGTTTAAAGAAAGTTGAGGAATATTTTTGCAATGCGCGACCAGCGGCATATGCTCCTCATCAAAAGGCCATCTAACTAGATTATAACTTTCGCAAACTCCCAACTTGAAAGGAATTAAATTTTTTGAGTCAATGAGTAAGTATATCATGCAGGTTTGAATTCATTTTTTTGACACCGATATGATAAAGCTTTTGTTAAAATGGACATTAACTTTGTTTTGTTGAACATGTAAGTACACACAATCATGAGTATTTACCAACTCGTGCTCAAATAATTTTCCTATCCCGTTCTACAGCATTGCTGTCTTCATATTACGAGTCAATTTGTGCAAAGATATGTTTGTGTTGGAAAAAAGAGCCGTAGGAGACAGGAGACTGACTCCACTCCACGGTAATGATGAAAGTAGGTATTGAAAAAATTAATACATAATTTTGCAGAGATTATATAGGTTGACGCCATTGTGAATGCATGCACCATGGGATGATGTTGCATTGTTTTTGGTCCCATGGAATGCTAATTTGAAAGCGTAAAATTTCACACACATGTCAGCTAGGACAAGGGAATTTGTAATTGACTAATTCCACCACCATTACCGGGTACAGTTACTAATAATGTACGAGACGAAGAGACAATAAAATAGTGAGGCACTCAATTTTGGATGTCAAAAAATGAGTGAAAATAACAGTGTGTCATGTACTGTTATGCGATAGGAGGTGTGTATAATGATTTATTACTTTTCCAGGCATTTTTAGTATGACAAACACTTTTAGTTAGGTTCATTATTCATTAGGCAATTTCGGTCTGTCAAAAATCATGTACTCTCTTGGTACAGCAAAATATTTTTTTCCTCCATCTATACCATAAATGATTAGTTGGCAAAATTAATTTGCAACAAACCAACTGGGCTCACTATTTCAGTGAAAACGAACCATTTAAAGAGAACTAATCGTGGTCCAACATAAAACACGAAAAAATTCACCCAGATCATTCTATCGTATTTTCATAACAAATTTACAAGTTTAGTGAACTTAATCTATTGAAATGGTTAGCCCAGTGTAAAAAAACGCATTTGAATGCATTGCATAGGTTTAAAAGACTTTTCACTTGTTTTCAACACACACCGTGTACAGTGTACACAAAACATTCAAGCTGATGTATACAGAAAGCACTTCATGAAAGAGATATGTGTGTAAAAATATACACAAAGAGAATCTCATGAGAGAGAGGGAGGATGATACTTTTAAAAAGGGGTGAAAAAAATGCTTCACAGGACAAGAGTATTACTAATAATCCGTATAAAGCAAATCATGACGGCAAAAAATCAAGTGTTATTCACAGTGTATGCTTGTACCAGTTAATGTACCAACCAACTTCCTTTTGCTCTCTGCTTTTTGCGGTTTCCAATGCAAACATCTCAGAGTTTCCCATTTCTTGAGTGCATTTCATATGCCCAAGCAAACATCCTCATTTCGTTTTGCTTTTTTCCGCACCAAAGAGAAAATCTTAGGTTCATCACAGTGGCCAAAGTTTATCCTAAAACTATGTACAAATATCAATCCTTTAATTTTACTACACCGTCTAAATTCATAGGATATATTCACATATTTTTGTCGTCATCAATTTCCCATACATATTAATTTCTACATAATTTAAGACTTTTCTATATGCTTTGAAAATATAAACTGCGCTGTAAATAAAGCCAATTTGAGACATTGTTGGCTTTCCAATTTCCACCAGAGTAACCCTATAGGCTTCACCATTTCAAACTCACTAACTAACTAACTAGCTAACTAACTAACAAGCCAAACCATTGACATGATAGCAGCAGGAACTGTGCAACATTATTTGTAAATGTATACCGTTTCCATTCAAGACAACAATCCGTGGCACATCTAAACGAAACTTTTACCACAAACAACAAGATTTTAACAACAGGCATATTAAACAATCTTACCAAGAAAAATTACGAGTCACCATCACCATGCATTACAATGAAGTATGCACAACATTTGGCAAACCAATAAAGACCAACTCCCGTTGTGTACAAAAAGCTATTTGTGCATTATTATATTTCCATCATTACGAATACATAAGTTATCATTGTGACTTGCTTGTATAGTTTGTTATTTAGTTTGTTTGCAATGCAGTTTTGTGGTTGCAGGATCCACACCAGGGATGCAACTCAAAGGCCAACCAGTATATTGTGTTAGGAAAAACATTGGGGTTCTATAGTGTGATTGAGTGATGGATTTTCATTGTTATGTAAGATTTGGAAAACCACGTAAACACTGATGACATACGCAAACGTTTTGTACCCCATTGTTGGAACGAAAAAAATTGCAATTTTCCGTTATGAACATAATGTTGATAAAAATGGGACTCGTCTTATCTGTATACACTTACTGTACGTCATTTCATTCCCCCTTGTGAATTTGCTAAGCATCAATCACGATGCCTGTCTATTTAAAACCCTCCGAGTTTTTATTGTTTACAATTAGCTAATGATTCGTGGTGGATTATGCACAGCACTTAAAACTGCCACGAGTAATTACCTTCAGTAGTTTGGCTCATTTATGCTAGGCATTATTATGTGTGTGTGTGCACAAAGTTGAAAAGAACATGATGACATTTTGCTCACTCCTTGAAATATGGTTGCAGCAACCTGTGCCAAATGTGTGACAGCTATTGTGCCGTGGCATTGATTTCGTTGAGAAATCTTCCACTTTGAGATTTCCTGGTCCTGTTTCAAATCTAATCAAGTTGTCACATTTGCCACCTTTTGTGATTGAATTTCATTGAAAATGAGTCCCAGATACCGTGTTGTCAGCAACTTAACTATATATACTATAGAGAGCTAACTATAACTTAACTATCTAACTTTTTGTCACTCACTAGAGGCATGAATAACTAGAGCGATAACCCACTAGCAATTATTTTTAACGACCTCCATATCACCACAACAATCAAATTTGCATACAAATTATCATAATATAGTTGGACTTGAACCATTTATTTTTTGTCCCTGTTAAAACCCTTGTGCTTAAGATCGGAGAAATCCACTAGTTCAGTTCTAGCAAATAAATTCCTTGCATGACATTCCCTCAATTTTTCTACTCTAATAACAAAGGAGTTAAAAAACTTTATTTATTCATATAAAATGAAAAAATGTGCAGTCATAAATTATATACTGTGGCCTACAGCTTGATACCCTGACTATATATGAGAATATAGTTACTTTTTATCATTCGTAAAACAATCACAGCATGCACGATTGAATTCTTGAGGTGATCTCTTTCCATCCTCAACAGTTGATGTATGATGGAAAACACAAATAAATCATTCTTTTGTTTGTCTTGATTGTCGACAAAAAGTTGCACTGTACTGAATACACAGTACAAGTATACAAACTAACTGAAAGATTTGCAAGACTTTGTTCCATTTCCATTACATATAATTGCCATTCGACCAGAGTACAATAGTCGGCTTGTAGAATCAGTATCCGAGTTTTTAACGTCATCTTGCCCATAGCTATTGATTTAGTTAGTCATAGCAGTAATTCCCGTACCTAAAGTGATAATAAAACTAATGCGTACTGTGTTATTGTTACCAGTCATCATAAAATTGCTCTAGTTTAGAAACAAATGAGTCTTAAGGTACACATTATAAGCATAGAAACTACTAGACTACTGTTCACTTTTTCCTATATTGTACAAAACAAGCATTTAATGCAGTTCAAACAAACTGTTCAGAGCCATGAGGTCAACTGAGATGAAATAATTTGTACTGTCTTAAGGTTAAACTTTTGTGCAAACACAATCTAATGTAAGTCGCTTCATAAAAAATGTGTAAATTCATCAAACAAAGTGAATCGTGCACTGAATCTAAGAGTCCAACATTTTCTCTTGTCATTAATATTACTTGTACACACATGGAGTGAAAATAAACAAAAAATCATGCCACATCTCACATCTAAACAATCATAACTAACTCCAAATGAAGCATTTTTCAATGAACCATTGTTTGCATTGAGCGATTTGAAAGCTTTAATTAACCTTTGAGGAGAGTTCTAATGAACCTTTGTGGATCTACTCTTCTCCTGGATACAGTTCAACTTGACGCACTATTTGCATATTATGACGCACACTGCACTGTATCGTACCGCATATGTCTTCTTTGGCTCAAGCTTAATGAGAAAAGGAGATGCAATGTTACAACACATGGTTATTTACAGTTGTGTTCTCCTCAACCTATTTAAAAATATACATGAAGCTAATCACACCTCAGTCAGTGTTCAAAACAAAAGAACAAAGCGTGGTAAGTGAGTCGTAAGCATTGATCATCAAACAAATCAGTGTCTGTGCCGACGAGTCCACAAAAAAATAAAACCAAGAATGAATTTATCATTAGTTAGAGGGAAAGAACACTGAGAATGAAATTATGCACCGTAGCTCTGACAATAAAGCTCCATTAGCAAACAAAAATATTGGCTGCCCTGGAAAAAACGCAAACTTAGATGGGATACATGTTAATACTAAAAATGATGTTGACTGCATTCCAACTTCCTTTTCCGCTTGCATAGTATGCATGTAACGACGAATGTAAAAAACAGGTACAAAAATACTGACATAAACTAGCTATACATTGACGTAAACATGGGGTGCAAAAAAACGAGAGAGACAACATTTGAGTTGGCACACAAAAATATATGGCAGGCAATAAAGAGCAGACAAAACAACGCTGTTGCCACCAAAGAAAGTACAAGTTTGACAAAGGCGTCAGGTTATAGCCAATTGCTACAACACAAATGAAGGTCAGCGTTGCATGGGGAATATGTAAAATGTTTGTTTACAAGTTTATAGGTGTAAAATATGGCGAGCGTTTACCCTATGTAGCAATTTGGTTGTTTTCTCAAACGGAGCTTGGCTAAACCGGCTAAACCCTTTCACTGTGAGTGTGAGTGGCAAAGCCGGCAGGTAGGCAGTGTTGGTTGTCAGGGGGCTAAATTTTTAACAGGCATATTTGTGGGCAGAAAGAGAAAAAAAAAATTTTGTTTTTGCATAAAGTCAATGCTATAAATAAGAATTTTTGCTTAAGTGGGCCTGGCGAAAAGTTACTAGCTAAGTTATATTAATTAACTACATAATAGAATCGCTAAAATCCTCTGTCTGCTAGTTTGCTAGTTCCTACTAATGTAACTACTCTTAAATAAATATATTTTTATGCACGGCAAATAAAATCTTTACAGGTTAATGATAATTTAGAAACTAAAAACAGGAAATACGGTAACAAATGGGCTCACATATACAATATATATGGCTGTACTACACATTCAAAATGAGTTAAAACGGAGAAGTTTTCAATAATGGCATGATTAAGCTGCATATATACCAATGTGTATGGAAATTGTGTTCAAAAGGGATCCTGTCTGAAGGAAGTTGGCAATTTTGAGTTGACAAACCTATTGTGCAGTAGTATAAGATTCGTGGAATATGAGAAGAAAAGCATTTCTTTCTCAAAACATCCGCTGTGCCGCATACATGAGACATGAAAGCTCTTAAAAAAATGTAATGTGGTTCTGGGAATTTTACGATGTTCTTAGACACATTTTTTTGTGTACAGATTGGAAATCTAAAGACGGGCATGCCAAAAATGTTTCATTATACGAAAAACATGATTCACACCGTAAATGACCAAGTATTTTAGGCGCAAAAAACGTTGATTGCAGTTTTCACACAAGTAATGATGCCTTTTAATAAAAAAACGTCAGATGTTGGGTGAATGCTATTATTGCCTTCCCTGACACTGTTCTATTCCATAAGTTTTTTTTCCAGCCTGAAGAGCTACAGGTAATTAAAAACGTGAATTTCTCATGTAAGTGTTACATCAATTATGCGAATCATCAGCAAATCCTCCTCCTCCCTTTTAATAAGGTATCATATGATTAAAAAATGTTCAAGCTTTGATTTACGAGACTGGTTAAAAAACTAGTGCTGCTATACTGCAATACTACTATCTAACTAACTACTCCTGTGTTTTCATGGTCATCAAAATGAAAATAATTTGCATTCACCATGCTCAAACAAAATTCATCTTGATTTTGAACTCCAGCAACATTTGCATTATTGTATGATCATTTATCCATTATCACTTTTCTTACCGTGAAGCTAATACTGAAAACGATAACCTTTTTTTCCAACATTATGTTCTGGAGCAGCAGCAAATACAAGATGGATAGATGGAAACAATTCCAATGCATGCATGCATATTGTGACGAGATCTCTGAGTTGGGTTAGAATTATACAGCCTTCTCCCGTACTTCTCTCATGCAATGCTCCTCTCTCAGTGAATGCAAGCAAAACAAGGCCAAAACCAAGCTGTTAATAAATAAATATGCCAGTTTATTTTATTTAATAAAGCTTTAACCTAAAAACACTGGCTACTCAAGCCTTAAGTCTAGCTCTTGCTTGAACAGTTACTCTGAACCGACTAGTCTTCCAGTCTCCAGTTTCTTGGTCTTATTACCACATAAACAAAGCTTCACACAAGCATCACAAAACGAATTAGCATCTTAAATAACAATATGCTAACTAACGTTAGACACAATAAACTCAAACATAATGATGCATTGCACATAAATAGCTTTACATCCATACTGCTACAATATGCACATTAAGTTCCTTCTTTCTCCTAAATAAAAATATCCGGGCTTTTTAACATTTACAGCACATTATTTTTATCCTTGCCATGCAAAATACAAAGCAAGATAATATGGGTGTGAGTACTCTTTTTGCAATGCGCCGGGATTAACGATATTAGGTTATTACGGTATCCGAGTAACTTTTCTCCATCCAAACGAATTGCAGACAGTTACCGATTTACCGAGTTAACAAGTCACTCAGGTGTTCGGGAATACCTCTAAATAGTTTCTAGAGAACCAGAGCTTCTTATGATGAAAGCAAAATAAAATCGTCCCCAAAAATCTTGTCGGATGCCATAAATACCAACCAGCTAACTAACTAACTACTACAATCCATTCATTGCACAAAAAGTACAAGAATAGCAAAGACTTGTCAAACTAACTTCGTATCGTAGGTAAGTACTATACATGCTCCTTCCATATATTCCAAATATACACAACAATGGCAATGCCAATATAAAATATTTTCCATTGTCATATGGTGATTGTCATTTGATGCTCAAAAAAACTGTGTACACAGATTTTATTCACAGGCACTGCACTGCTATTTATCATTGGAGTGAAGAGGAAGTTATAATAGGAAGATTCACATGACTGTTTGTTATCATGGCACCGAGCTATTGTCCTTTTTGTTGTTGTCGTTGTTAGCTTGATAGCTAACTGTATCACTTTTGAATTCAAAGTCATGGTATAGCCTTACAAAGAGTAAGATATGAAGTAAAAATATACACCAATGGGTGCAACTAGCTGCCGTAAAGCAGTAAATTTATGTCCACTCGCCTGCAATCATGGGATATATACTCTAATGGAGAACAAACAAGTAAAGTATGATTTGATAATAATTATCTGGAGTTTTTGTTTTAATGTTACTAACTATAGCTACTGTTTAACCAACACTAACGCTAATAAACCTGGCCGAAAGCTGTACAAAACACTTGGATGTTAAAAAAGATCCAGTTCATTCTGATAGCTCCAATAAGCAACAATTGGACTTGAAGGTGTTGAGGCTATCTTTTAGTTTGTCAACCAAAAGTATTTTTGATGGTTAAAATTTTACAATATTAAAGATTTTACATTATTATGTACATATTATTTGGTGAATGGGAAAAAGAAACTAGCATTTTCTATACTATATAGATCATGAACTCTGACGTATTCAAAATGGCAAGTAAAAGTAACCCAAAGGGCAACAGAAGTTGAAAGAGGTGTGAAACAGAAAACGTAAATAAACAGACTCGGAAGACTTGAATGACAGAATTGCTCACTTTTTCCGATCACATGCATCAATCTCTTTGTCCAATGAAGGATGACAGGATGGCAATGTTTAAGTTGCAGCTATTAGATTGTTATTATTATTTTTGTGGGCACGATGACGAGAAAACAATTTATCATGATTTGACAACCAGCTGAGAGCTTAGGTGAGTATACTGCCGTAGAAAGGGGCATAACTCTGTGGTGGTGGCGTTCAAAACTCCACAGTATGGTAGTCATTTCTCACATGATTGTTTATTATTATTACTATTATTATTATTTATGAGTTTATGGTTCTCATTTGACACGTCTCTTGTTACAATATACCTGATATGACAGGAATTGTAAGTTTTAAAGCTTGAATTAATTACCGCGGTTGTAAAAATGGAGCGACTGACTGACTGAAAGGGAGTGTCATATGAGCATGCAATGCATAGTTGCATTTGATTCTTATTTGCAGTACTATACTTGTATGAGAAAATTTAATTAGAGCTTCCACTAATAATTGCTCGCAAAATTTTTAATCAAATCATTGGTCTTATCCTCATGTATTTGTTGTCTTAAGAAGATATTATACAAAGCTTGGGAGTTAAGCTTAACAGACACGGTAAAAATTTAAAGACAATTTAAAGGAGCACTAGTATTTTTTTGGAATAAAGTCTTAAGTCTTTGACTCGAGCAAGTTTATAGGCCATATACGGGTGACTAAAGGCACGAATGAGCAATACAGCAAGAAATTTGTGTGCAAGCAATAAATGCTCCCCATGGCATGGGAACGAAAGGAAGACACAGAAGCGATTTTTCGTGTCTCACGAATGAGGAACCACTACCACAGTATGGATCGTAAAGTTGACTTGACTTTGGCTCTTTCATGGGATTATATGACGGTGAGACATTTTAGCAAGTTATACATGTTTCACAGAGTGTGATATTTTCTCCCTGAATGATGATGACTGATGGGAGACATAATATGCGAGGGTGAAGAAAAACTTGCACGCAGAATAAGAGCGCGTGTAAGCTATGATATGTGATTTGAATAAGGTTTTTGATTAAGGTTTTTAGTTTTTCTGAAAATGCATGCTACATTCAAGATAAATATGCGCATTTGTGTCATTTTATCTCCAATATCAGCGATGACAAATAAGCAATATGTTCTAATGCCCGGGTGCTTTTTTATATACTTGTGATGTGACCAAAGTAAAACCGAAAAATTGCACATTTGTGTAGTGTTCATTTATTTTCCATTACTAGATTTTCAAAAAAATTCTTCTAAATCTTACCTGGGATACTTAAGTATACTTTTTGAAAAATAGTGAAGCCAAAATATCTCATAAAGAAACAAAACTAAACAAACCAGAAAATTTGACAACATGACGAGCTGCAATTCGACATTTTTACAACGCCACCCAAACTGACATTATGAGATCATGTATTTCATCGTGGTTTATCGAGGTTAATCGACTATCAGTGCTTTTTGGACAACTTAGTTTGTGAAGACAAGTTTCTATGCATACATATTTGTTTAAGAGCACACAAAGTTGCATAAAAACTGTAAGCAAAATTTCCAAAAAATTTTTTCTTAGAATTGGCAAAAACTTAAAATTATCATGTGACAATTGAGATGAAAACCAATAGTAGTCATTGCTCGTTGCACTTAATGCAAAATTTGGAGTGAATCGGTCAAGGCTAACGGTTTATAGCTTCTTCGAATAAACAGAGAATCTGAAAACAGCGAAACTCGAAAGAGCGAAACACAAAACAGCGAAAATGAAAATAGCGAAGAGGAATTTCATAGAAACCGAAAAGCGCTAAACTTAAATTTCACGAATTCAATTGTAGCGATTCAGAAAACAGAGAAACGAAATGCATTTATTATTTGGCTTCTAACAATGTAAGTCCGAAATGTGTTCGCGAGCAATTTTCTTGAAAACAGACTTGAAGTCTTCCTTATACCTTCTAGCATAGAAAACGAATCATCGTTGCTGTTTATAGAAGGGCAAAGCCGTATAAAATTTTGTCTGATTGCTTTTTTAACACACGTAAGATACGAAACGCGCGTTTAATTTTGAACCGGACCAATCAGAGCATCTTCTGCACCAGCTCTGCACCAATAAGTGTGTCTTCTGCACTTTTCTGCACAGCTGCTATCCCAAGACTAGAATTCGTATGTGAAAGTGCCTACGAAACCGCCCTTTGAGCCCATTGGAAATGTTTGTCACTATAAGTAACAAAAACGACAACATTTGGATGCTTGTAGTGACTTATGAGTTCCTATCGTTCCTATGATCGGAAATTGTACGACATGGTGAAAGTCAGAAGTTCTAACAAATTCCTATGGGAAGAGACTATTAGTACTGTCTACTAATGCACCAATAGATGCTTTTCATAAGATGCTCAAAGTTAATTCCACAAACTAAATTGTAGGAAATCATGGGATGCTTCTGATTAGAAATGAAAGACTTTTCGTAGGAAACCACCAATAACAAAAAAACACGTTTATTTTCGTACAAATTCATTTAAAAAAATACAATTAAAGTATAGCTCATAAACGAGCAAACATAGTGTATGTAAATACAAAATCTAATTTAATTAAACTAGGAGTTGTAATAAATCCTTAGGTAAGTGCATACATACGGATTAACAGTAAACTAATGATAAGTTAATTTTTATAAATAAATTGATACCAACAAACATGTTTGTTGGGACCAAAAAGACAAAATTAACATAATTAGCGTTTGGGCTTGAAAAATTAAAAAACAATAAAAAGAAACAAATAAGAAACAATTGTCCCTTAAATGTGATTATTCATATGTAAGTACCCCGTTCTTAAGCAGGTCTTTCTGAGGAAGACAATGCTATGTCTTTGTCTGAGTAAAAGGCTGATGAACTGCCGAACAGAACTTGCCCCGTAGAGCTGAAACATAACATCGTCTGTCACCTTAATAGTATGCTTTTCGTCCCCAAATGTAATATTTATGAATTCCTTTTCTCTCTAAAAAAATCATATGACACCAATTAATTAAATCCGTAATCACTTTTTTCTCTTTGCACTTTTTTAACAAACTAACCAGAGATTGTTGAGAGGAGCTGGTAGATGCATCTTTAGAGCCTAATGAGACATTTAAATCAGA
>Ga0210040_10005188_pt1 | contig 16682 bp, 12 predicted proteins | sample CryGeyCG12114_NA_FD_185462 | JGI IMG/M metagenome (GOLD analysis project Ga0210040, IMG submission 185462) | Groundwater microbial communities from aquifer - Crystal Geyser CG19_WC_8/21/14_NA (SPAdes) (version 2) | ecosystem: Environmental > Aquatic > Deep subsurface > Groundwater | place: USA... | reverse complement strand
TAGATATTTTGATTTGATCAATTTTTTGTTCAGAATCGAATGAGAATTTTTTGACCACACCATTTAAGTCCCAAACTGTCGAAAGGAATTTATATTTCTCATTTTCAACTTTCTAGCCCACCACATACATACAAGCTATATGGAGATGGAAGCAGATATAGAAACGGAATACATAAATTTACTCAAAACGTTAATTTTCCGACTAATCTCTTCAGGTTACTTTCCAGTTAAAATCGTAAAAAATCCCGAAACCTCCCAACTCCGACTAATTTTGAGCCCATTCCACAAATACGTGTATTCCACATTTTTCCTTCTCCTCTCGTTCCTCATCCTTATATCCTTTGGACTCCACATAAATTACATCTACACAATTCATGCAAACTTGGGGCGACTTCGCTCTGGAGCCAATGTGGCGACAATCCTGTTATCACTTGTCACGATAATCTTCATGAGAATCCGATCACTTTATCGTCACTCTCTTGGTCTCCAAGTTTGGCATAGCAGCATCCTCATTACAGAAAAAGCGTACAAAACGTTTAAAACACGGGTTCTCTGTTTACCTCGGTCTTTAAAAGTGGAGCGACTCCTCTCTTACCGAGTTTGGGGTTACTTGATTATGGGAATTGTCGAATTCTGCATTATCATTTTTTTCGTATTTTACGATCCCATGATAAATGACAAAGCACAGTTTGAGTACGGAATTGGATTCGTATTTTATGGATTGTACGAGCTTTTACTACTTTTTCACCAGACATATTCTACTTCAGTAATAGCTTTCGTGTACCTATACGCCGAACTTATGCTAACCTTGGAAATTGCGTTGCGAGCTCTTTTGTTCCGCTTATCTGATGAGAATGGGGCCACAGGGTCTCTTACCAACGAAATGCGAAGGGAGCAACGAGACTACGGGTTTCTATATAAAGGGAGAGGTTTAAAAACCCTGGTAGCCTCCAACAGCAGGTCTGTATTGAACTGCAAGTTGGAGAAATATTTGAAATTTTTGGATTCCTTGTCGGAAACTATTGAGGAATTCAATTGTCTAGCAAGTCAATACTTTTCTATAGAATTCTTGTACCAGACTCATTTCATTTTGTTAAAATGTTTTTCCATCCTGTCTTTGGTTGTTAGTGGCTCTGATCGGTTCTGGATTGAGGTTTTTAAATGTGGTTTACCCATTTGTATTTCCATGATGGTGCTCTATAGTTTTACATCGGTTGCTGAGTTTTTAAGTTGCAAGTTGAGAATGGTGGTGAAACTTTTGCAGCTAGTTCAGAATGAGGGGGAAGGGACGATTGAGAAGACGAATGGATGGAAGGTTAGTTCGTCCGCGAGTCAAAATTGTGTGCAATTTTGTGCTAATATGGTAGGTTTAATGGTATTTGATTTCTATTTCAGATTAGTATGTTGACCTACCGATGTAGTCAAGGAATGGCTTCGATACAAGCCTCATATTTTCCCATCAGTCATGAAGTGCTTGTATCTGTGGCGTATTATTGTGTTTTAAATTTGTTGGTTTTGGTTCAATTTCAGAACTATGAACATTAAGCTCTACATATTTTTGGTTCGCGCATATCAATAAATATGGATGTACATTACGTTATTGGGAGTTTAATTGTCAGTGTTTATTTAATCTGAGATTTACGAAATCATAGATATTTGTCAATCAGCAAGTTGGTGTCGAGGTTAAAATTCGAAATTCAAGCCATGTAGTGTTTGATTAAATGTTTAAAATAATGAGGCTCTAGTCAGTGGTAAATCATCTTGAAAATAAGGTAGCAGTAAAAGGAAAATTTGCAGAGTAAGTAAATATTTAACACTGACCAAAAACTTGGATTGACTAAGTTCTTTTTCTATCCTACAGCACCGAAAATTAAAAAGAACGACCGGTCACCGACTCCATAAAGTCAAAGAAGGCAGTAGTTCTGGTAAAACCTACTGGGAATCCTCTCTCACATGTGAATGATCCAAAAGATACAATTCCAAGCTGCATAAAATATTTGGCTCCGGCTTTATCAGCTTTTTCGATAAACAGTGGTCCACCTGAATCTCCACGGCCTGAAAAATGAAATTGTAATCATTTGTGTGAATTAAATTAGAAATATTTAATTATCCAGCTGCGTTATTTCATAGGAAAGAAAAACAGTAAGTAGAAAAGGCAAGCGCTTTGTATTTAATATTCGGCATTTGAAGCTTACAAGCGGAGTTGGTAGGTGTCGTTTCAATGCAGATTTGATTTCCACTAATTAAGTCACGGAACATGACCCTACAGTTAGCGTTGGACATAACTTTAACTTGGGTGTATTGCAATACTGGACTGATTCCTTTCGCAGCTGCAAAAATGAATACATGAATGATTAGTGTGTGACAAACTATATTTAGTCATCATTACAGAAAGTGACTAACTAGTTAACTGCGCAGCAGGAATTTAATTAGTCAATAAAAATGCCTGCCGCTTGTGAAAAAAGAGTAACATACTGTCAGCAGATTTTCCCCATCCTGACACATATACAGGCTCGCCTACATAGTATTGGTCCATGTAATTCCGATTTGGAAGGCAAATAGGGCGGATATCATCTGAATCACATTAAATTTAAATTCAAACTTTAATTTACTGCCTTTTGAATTCACAGAGTATTTACAAACTTCTACCAACGATTCACATACCAGAGAAAGTCAATTTTTCTGGCAATCTTAAAATGGAGATGTCATGAGAGATTGTATCAGGGTCATAGTTAGGATGTTGGAAAATATCGGCTTTTGTTACATTCACTATCATTCTTGCAGGTTCTTCTTCCGGTGGAGATTTAATATTGTGACCTCCCAAAAGGACTGTGATTTGTTCGGCTCTAAAAATGTGCCATTACATTTTATATGGAAAAATTAAACGCTGTCATTGTGACTAAATGCGTCAAAGAATTTCTTATTCTATTCACCCGTCAGTACAATGAGCAGCTGTGAGTATATGTTGATCATCGATAATTGAGCCCCCACAGAAAGATCTGCCATCGATCAATAAAGCTGCCATCCATGGAAATCTAATGCAAAACAATCATAGACTATGAATAAATCTCATTGTTGTCCTCCAAATTAGTTAATCATAAAATAATTATCATACGCATGAGGTTTGGCTGGATTGTCACCAATAATTCGAGTTCCATTATCAGTGGATTCGGCTTCATCCAAAATGAACGATTTCCCACATGTTCCTATATACGCCCAGTAAAATACCGGTGTGCTTTTTTCTATTCAATTACCAGCTATCAGCATAAGTATTCTATAAAAATTATTTTCATACCATCATAAGGCGTTGGTGGAGCATAAGCTTCAGATTCAGCATCATCAGGTTTAACCTACATAGAAATGACAACGCTATTTACTAACTAACTCAGCTAACCATGTACACAAAAAATGCATTCTCCAATCGAAAACAAAACGAATCTGTGAATGAGACTTTTGTTTTTGTCAGCCTTAGTCCTTGACATAACACAGTATCAACTTACAATGTACTGAATCTTGACTCCTTTGTAGTTACTGTATCGAGACGACTTGAACACGTATCCCATTTTGTTCTCCACGCTAGGGATTGTTGTTGGAGTCTTATCATTCAAATCTCCGGCCAGCCTAATGCATGGTAATAATCATAATAGTAGACGTGCTCTCACTACCATGAAAATGTAATGGACAACTGTTATTAGCCATGCCTGTCCATAGTCTCGAATTTCCCATCCTTGGACACGAGCAAGTAATCAAAGTATGTAAAGAACCAGGGCTGAGTCTCAAAGTCGAATAGAGTTGCGTAAATTTTCGTTCCGGGCTCACTCTGTGTAAGTAAGTACGCACATTATCCACAAACCGTATTAAACAAATATTAGTCCTTTTTTCGTAACTTGTACTTTGCACAAGCCTGTGCATAGTACATTTACTTTAGTTAAAGCTAGTTCAGTTTGTAAACATTGGGAGAAATTCGACGCCATTCTAGGTAAACTATATGCCGACTGATGTGTCTACGTCAATGATTTTACATGAACGGTTTCGAATTTCTATCAACACCACTTTATTACCTCCAAGTACCACATGCACTCTTGACTTGATGGATAATCATTAGGATAATTTGGCGTTGTTACACTTCCATGGTCTCCAAGTTTTAAATCAGTAGCATTTACAGAGCATCCTATGCATGACCGTTAGATGAGTATTATGGTCAGTTAGTTTAATATGGGTAGCAATTTGTAGATAGCTGTTGTATATGGGAAAAAATACCTTCCCGAGCAGAAATATGCCGCGGATTGAATTTTTCATCCTTAACGTACCGACCCCGAGTGGGGAAAGGTAAAAGTGGGGGCCCACGGACTCGGAATGTTGGGAAGATGGGGACGGAATCCAAAAAGGACTTAAACAAGGATTGTTCCTGGTAGAAAATCAAATCTTTAACCGTTTTTAAACGAGCCCATATTCTGTTGTGTATGTTAAAAATGGGATTATGGTTCACCTGCGCTTCAATGGATAGTACAGCAACTGCTAGGCAGATTGCTGCCAGGATTGACTTTGTCATTTTGCCGATTTATTGGGATTCACTAACTATATAAGCTAATAATAATACGACTGGAGATGAAAGCTTCAGGATTCATTTGTTTTATATTGCCGGGCGATGAGCTCTTAATTAAATTCTTAATTGACGGTAGCAATTGGAATACAGAATGTCCTGTTAGGTATTCCTCATTAGGGTAATCAAATCAGGTGCAGTTAGTTCAACTGACGCATTCATCTCTTCGTTGGAAGTTCATCCATATTTAGATGGAATAGAGAAATTGAGAAATAGTGGTGCAGTGAATCGGTCATTGTGTTTCCATTTCTAGCTGACTACATTGAACTTTATCTTAGCCAAGGTCGCAAAAGTTAGTAAAACTACTGTAAAAATGTTTTTTTTTTCATCATTTATTGGAAATTGATCTTTATATGAATAGGAATATTGTTATTTCTTTGAATTTTAGTGCATTTCAAATACTGGTTCTGTTTAAGAAAGTTCATTGGATAGAGTAATAGTTATTCAATGTTTCTTTCAAACAAACTCGATATAATCTAGAAAAGCAGTGGTCCTTGTAAAAACAACTGGAGCTCCAATTTGGCATGAAAAAGTTCCAAACGAGACGATTCCTAGCTGCATATAGTATTTGTCCCCACTTATTGGGTCCGTTTGCTCAATATACAATGGGCCACCGGAATCTCCATTACCTGAAGATATAATTAAATCCAATAAATGCAGCCATTTAAATTGACATTATTCTCACAACACAATCAAAGTCAATGAATACAAAATCAAATGTTAAAGCAATTACACGCTGAGCTGTTGAAGGTTGTCTTTATGCAAATATGATTTCCATTCACGTTATCAAACATTACACGACATTCCTTGTTTGATAGCACCGAAACTTGCACATGTTTCAGTTTAGGGCTGATACTAGTTGAAGCTAAAAGAAATCAAGACAAAACTTGGGCTCTATTTTTATTCACACAAAAGTCATTTTGAAATAGGACTAACTATCTATTTACCATCCGATTCTTTGCCCCATCCTGAAACAAACACAGTTTTACCCACGTAAAACTGATCCATGTAATATCTACTCGGAAGACAAATTGGCCGGATAAAATCTGCAATACAAAGTCTTACATCAATGCAATGCATACAGTTTATCTGCAGATCACTTAATGAATGCTAAAAAAATAATGTACCAGAGAAAATGAGTGGTTGAGGGAGCTTCAAAACCGACAAGTCAAAAGTCAATAAATTTGCATCATAGTTTGGGTCCTGAAAGATATCGTTTTCAGTAATTTCTATAAACTGTGTAGTAGTTTCAGTTTGGCTCAAATCATGTGCTCCTGCAATTACTATTATTGACTTTGCTCTACAGAAAAACAAACAGTTTAAAGCAGTACATTCCTTTTTTACTTTTTTAATATACTGCATATGAAGTTATGAAGCATTCACATCACACTTTTACCCGTCGGTACAATGAGCAGCAGTGAGTACTTTTCTTTCGCTAATGATTGTGCCTCCACAAAAAAATTTAGAATCTATTAGTAGCGCCACCATCCATGGAAATCTGTGCGAATTTTGACAGTATTGTTAAATACCATTGAATACAGATTTCAATTAAAACAATCGATAATATTTTTACGCATGAGGTTCGGCAACACTGCCTCCAATAATACGGGAAGAAGGGAGGGCCCGATGTTTCAAATTATACGGTCTCCTCCCAGCTCTTAAAAAAACTGGACTCATTCTAGCATTTGCTGAGGGCGGTTCCAAAAGTATCGATTTGCCACATACACCTGCGTAGTTGACAGAAAATATTTTTTACAATTAATGATGAATAAACACAAAATTATGAGTTTGTAAAGAATTTTGTATGCTTAGTGCCATCATATGGACGAATGGGTGGAATAAAATCTGGCTGGTTAGCCTCCACAGGCTTGACCTAAATATTTCCTTCGTTAGTATAATTAGTAAGTTAGTATTGAAAAAAAAATTATGTTTTGATGCAATATTTACAATCCATTGAAACTTAAATCCTCGGAAATTGTTGGCAGGAGACGGTCGAAAAATGAATCCGATTTTATTGCCTTCACTCACAACATTAAAGGGAGTCTTGAAATTTAAATCCCCTTCAAATCTATTGATAATAAATAGGAAGTATTACGTTGAGTAAGATCAAAAATCATACAAAAATCAAAGTTTAGTTTGCAAAAAAAATATTGAGTTACGTTTCCATTTTTTTAAACGTTCCATCTTTTGATACGAGGAGACAATCCTTAGATAGAATGAAAAACCATTGCTCTGTCACAAAATCGAATAAAGTGGCATGGATTTTTGTCCCTTCTTCACTCTAATGCGGAATTCCCAATTTTTTTTAACATTTGATCATGAATAAACGCTATATATATTACATGCATATTTACTCCATATATTTTGACTCGCCTCTAGATACCATTTGCATTCCTGACCACCAGGATAATCTTGTGGATAATTTGGAGTTATGATATCTCCATTATCCCCAATTTTTAAGCCAAGAAAATTTCCTCCACAATCTATGATATTTCAAAATGGGGTTGCTATTTAGTTTAGTTGCTCCTTATTATGGTTTCCAATTGTAAAAATATTTACCTCCAGCAGGTAAATCTTTGGGACAAGTGTTTGTCAATTGTTGTAAAACACGACCACTCGGAGTAAATGAAAGCATGGAGAAAAAATTTAATGGTTTAGTCAAACGTTTAGGGAGTAGTGTTTTCGCATCCAAAAGTTGTTTAATCACATCTTCCTAAAAAAAGTATGGTCAGTTAAAAAAGTTTACTTCTTATCTTATGTTTACATTTCTTTATTTCTTTGGTCTTTGAACAGTTTGAAAAGTTTGAATTCAACCTGAAGAACACCCGCTACCAAATTGCTAATGCACAAAATTATGAACAATTTCATCTTGCGGAGTTTTGATTTTAAGAGATTATAACTGAACTGATTAACTAACTAACGAACTATAACTACAAAACTACTGAATGAATGTTTAGCTGCAGAGATGATGAAATCAATCTTTCATTGGAATGGAACAAATCTTTGGCCACGGGAGGAATGCGCTTTCTATAAACACAGTACGCCTCCATCATCACAATTTATTTACTTATTGCTAAACATACATAGCAGCCTTCAGGAATGTTGAGGTTGGCATTTCAGCACAAAATGAAATCATGCACGATAAAATTTGATAGTATTGCACAACTCCGAAATTAAATTTTCTCCAAGTTTGGATGTAAATTATATTATTGAATCATTACTATAGAAATACACGACACAAACCTTACTGCAAACAATAAAGTGGTATAATGCAAAACTTTTGGGAAACAGAGATTTACAATAATTTTTGCATAAATTCATTGAAAGCTCAAAAAATATTTTACTTTCTCAAAATTCTTAGTAGTATATTACATTCTAAAATGGAGAAAATGAGCACGGACCAAAACGAGACCAAAAGATCGTCGATGATCAACGTAAGAATAAAGATTAAATCTACAATCCGCAGTGCATTTAGATAGTATTTTCTCTTAAAACTACCCAAAAATATCTCCATTTCATTGTTAGACATACGAATTCCATGTGGAAATGAAATGTGGAGGATGTGCTAACACATTGAAACGGATTCTAAGTAAAAAGCAAGGTATGCATATGCAGTTACTATCCTACATAATCAAAAATTGGAAAAAAAACGTCCGTTTGTAGAAGGTACATCGACCTTTGTATAACAAAACAATATTATTGTGCTTGCAGACAATGGGGAGCTGAAAGACTTTCAGATTTTTCTCAATGCTCAACGAATTGTCATAGTGTCTCATTTGGAGCTAGAGAAAGTGGCCGGGATCCTTGAAAGTTGTGGCAAAAAATTTAGGCATATTAAAACCACATCTTCAGGCATTGAGGAAGTCAGACAAGGAAATACATCATCTACTCGACGAGCATAATGATTCCAGATTACACAATCTATCTAATGTAAATCATGGTCAAGTTGTGAAATATACCATAGCAAGTGTAAATATTTAAAAAATGTAGCGGAGCTCGTTACAAATACATCGCTTCGCTCCATATAAGCTACATCATTTTCTCCACGAAGCTAGTTGTGAACTATACAGTCATTTTATAATAGAGTCCTACATACTGTGGTTTAGCTAATGGTATTTAATAACTAATAAAGTCATTAGCCCAGAATAATATCTTCAAGCTGACCTCAAAAGTTAACTGCATCAAATGTTAACTACAGGAATTCTCGGAATTGATGAATTCACTAAAGAGACCGCTAGATTTACAATAATGATAATGACAACAATTAAATTGTACACTATCACGGCTTGTTGAAAAATTAATGATTTAATTGAGGAAATCGACGGCTTGTGATGAGTATATAAAATTTTAATGTTTAATGTTTGCATTTGCATGTGAACCAATTTCTTGGAATTGCGTGTAAAATAATTAAGACAGCTTCAAAGCACTGTTGAGCATATTTAGTGATTTTATGCATGAAATTGATTGAGTAATTAATGGCTTAGTCAGAGAATCATGTACTCCAAAAAAATCTACATAATGTACATACAAGCAGAAAAAAATCTAGTCAAAACTTTTTTTTGACATGTCTGATTTCATTGAGGAAAGTAAGGATATTACAGATGTAAAAATCATTTTACATATGTAAAATGATTTTTTTGAGTCGGCTCGTTTAGAACATCTTCAATTACTCGCACTTCATATTTCAGTGCAGCGTTGCATTTTTTACAATTGATCCACTGACCCTGGTTAGTATGTACGATTGAGTTTAGATCCGGCTTATATAAATCAAAAGTGCAAAAAAAGATACACTAAATTATAATTTTGTAACAAACGTGCTTTCCTTCTAGAAGCTGTAGTACTTGAATAATTTATTATTGAAATGCGAGTACTCAATAAAAAAATCCAGACGCAAATGGACTCTAGTTAATATTATTATTGGCTCCTATTTGACGTCAGTAAAAGTGCTGGTGATAATATATGTAGCATATCAAACTGGCAATAACAATAATTTCTGATTCGGTTAATAGGTTACTTATTGCATTTAGTTAATGGTGAATAATGTGATAATGCGTACACAATGACCCAACCAACTGCGTAGCTTGAGTCGAGTCCTATTATAGGCGAATAAATAAAAACAATCAAATTGTTATACTTTTCTGTTCATTTAATCAACAATTGGAAACCAAATAAAAATGGATCGGCCGTACCTTCTACAAATACTTTTCTATGAAAACGTCACCACACTAGTTTTGAGTACTTCAAATTTTAAATCCCCAACAAATCTAGCCATGGAATTTTAAATCTGAGTTCATTTTATGATGCTGGGACATGCAAAAGTCTTTAACTTAATAACGCTAGCGTGCCCAGTAATCCCGATTGCTCAACTTTGAAAAACCTGCACACTCAACTCATTCTGCAGACCAAAAAGTCATAAAAAATATCATTCAGTGCACAAGTACTTGAACTTTTTTATGGTAACGTTGCCAAACCCGGAGTAAGTAGAGGCAGCTGGCCACAGTGACTGTAATTTGACACAATTGTTGACCAGTTCTATGGATAGATACATATATCTAGTTGGTACTCTTTGTCTCCGTCGTCAATGCACAAAGAGTAAAATTAATTGAGACTCAAAAAACTATAAATGCAAGAGTAAGCATGACTGAACCCAGTGGTGAGTTCAAAGAGTCACAAAAAGTTTTTATCGCACAAGGAATGATAAGAGAAGTACGAAAATGATATTTGATGCGTAAATGGCCAAAAAATGGCAATTTAGATGAGGTTGCAAAACTAGAAGTGCTCGTTAAACTCTAGTTAGTAAATTTACTCGCCAATGTTACTAATGTGCATTTAGCAGTAGTATATAGTAACTAGAGATAACTTATTGCTATTGTGTACAGGGCTGTACAAGTACTGGATTAATTTGTAACCGTGTATGCAGAAAGCGATTTCAATTTACTTCAGTTCACAAAAAAAAAAATATTTTCGAAAAACGCTAAACAATCTTTCAATCATCAAATTTGGCTTCGTAAAATATTGTCTCATTTAGCGCTTTGAAACATCTGCCTACAGAGAGCTCAATAAAATAAATAAAATGAAAAAGTTAGCTCTGTTAAGGAAATAAATGGGAAAATTTTATCAACCACAATTTATTAAAATGACTTGCATGAATACATATCATTTAAGCAAAGCCTGGCTGAGGTGGGACACCTACTAGAGTAGTACGGATCATGATACAGCCTGGCATTATGTACTCCATATGCAAAATTTTACGTTCTCTACTACACAACTGTATCACACTCGAGTTTTATTATTGTTTCTTCAACTCGCTAACTAACTATAATCATACTTTGACACTACCATCGGGTTAATGCCCATGTTCTCAACTGCTCAAGTAAGACTCACTATCGCCTTCTTCCATTACACATAATACACTGACTGAGCAACAAAAAGGGGGAAAAGTCTCACATCCATCACCACTTTCCAAATGTAGCCTGTTCCATTCACACAGCGATCAAATCTAGTCCTGTGTACCTTGGTAGTATTATTAACCTCAAGCATTTATTTACAAATTAATTAAATGGTACAAAAGATTAACATCTCATTCACATCTTGTTTACCCAATTCCTCTACGGTGATTTCCTTATATTTCCACAAAAATGCCAGTCCTCGCACCACGCTACGTCCTCAAATTCATCGAACAGAAATTACTCCACTATCATAGTGGCAGCAATAGCGGTCCTACAAGTGTTTTACCAAATAGTGCCAAAGTTAAGCAGGGAATCAGTATGAGTCCTGAATTGGAGCAAATCATGGCCAATCGAGTGACTGCAAAAGGGCCCGGGTTTACTCAAGCGTTTGTCAACTATCCCAATCGGTTCGAAATCAATCTCAGAAAAGTTGGTAAGCAAATTATTTTTCAGTTTTTACAGTTTAACGCTCACCCAAAGTCAAATTTCAAATCTGTAATATTGTAGGTACGTATTAATTATAATGAGTACAGAAAAGTTCAAAAGCGTTTGAGTGAAGCAATAAGTAAAACTTAAACATTTCCTCTCAATTCACAGCTTTACGTTGACCTCATTCATTTGTGTGTATTGTTGGTACTAAAAGTTATTTTTTAACTGTAGACCAAGGATCTCTGTCCATAAGCTGTGAAGGACCAAGTGAACCCAAATTCTCGTACGAGAATAAATCAGGAACCCTACACATTGCCTATGAAGTGTCTGTTGAAGGTAGCTACTACATGGCAGTTCAATACCGGAGATCTCATGTACCAGGTTCACCTTTTAGAATAAACGTGAGTTGATAAGCTGAATGTTTAGAATAAAATGAGTGATTTTTATGGCCATGATGTTATTTGATATGCCCGTCGTATTCCATTGTTTTACTGTTGAGGAGTAACTATCTAACTAACTGGTATGAATTTTTTGGACTTGGCGCAGGTTACCACGTTAGATACACAAAGTACTACTAGTTCGAGCAATGCTAGTATTCTAAGCAGACCGCTTGGCTCCATTGCCTGTGCTAAGAATGTTATTACATATGGGAAAGGGTTGAAGAAAGTTAAAAAAGGTATGATGAACCACAAGTTTTACTTTTGTTTACATAGCTATAAATGCCAGCGTTTTATGCTCATGTTCATGTTCGATTTTTGACACAGCAACTGACGCAGAATTCAAAGTAGATACACGCAAGGCAGGCTATGGGCAGTTAGATGTTATTGTAGACGGTCCCAGAAAAACTCCTGTTCTCAAAATGCCCCGACAAGATGGTTGCTATTTGGTATGCTCTGATTTCAGGTCATCATCGATTTGTATGATTTTGATCATCGAATGTTCATTTAAAATGTTTTTTTCCTTACAGGTGAAATATTTCCCTCCAGTGGAAGGTCAGTACTTTGTTCGTGTAAAATTAAATGGTCGCCATGTTCCGGGCTCACCATTTCTCGTTGATTGCTCCACGCCCATCTTTTACAGCAAAAGTGCCGTCACAAATCTAGGTTTTGAGCAAATGTGCTTCTAGTCAAGTCAAAAGTGTAGCTGGTTAAGAGTAAAACTGAAATTGTATTGTTTTATAGTACATTTAGATGGCAGCTAGTTCGTACCTTGTACAGTACTATAATATGAAAATATGAGCTCGATTTGTTATAGCAAGCAAGCAAGCATATATTTCTTTGTGATACTAGGTTTTGATGTTGCTCTAATAAATTAATGTGGATGTTGTACACAAAAAAGGATTCAAAGCTTTTTATTCTCACGGAGGGCGTAATGAAATGTCGTTATTACCATGGATTCTTTAATGCTCAACATGGGAAAACAAGATTTTTTCGTAGATGCATTTAAATCGATGCGTATCGTTTCCATCTTAGCCCTGATTTTTCGTATATTATGTTAGGTTTATAGGCAGTCTAGGTTAGGTACATTTAGTAGGCTTTACACATGATTAGGTCGCCATATTTCAAAATTTTCGTTGTATCAGCATTTGTAATACGCTAGAAAGCGCTATCTCGTGGTGCAGTACGTCAACATTCAGAAGACAGTGCATCCTTTAAATTGGGATAGTAGGCAAGAATGACAGTTGTTTACACGCATGAAGGTAACTTAAATTGTGAAGTTCAATGTTTTCCAGAGATTGCATAAAAATTATATGAATTCTTTACAGTTGCTACTGAGAGAGGGTTTGGAAATTTTAGTCGACTTCTTTTTCGGTAGGGCCTTAGAATTCATTTTTCATTAGAATTTCATCTTTCGTTTCGAAATTTAAGATCTGCATTCCTGTTTAGATGGAAAGGAAGCATTTACAAACTTGTATTTCCCGAGCTCCTTGTGTACATGCTCTTGTACTTTACTATCAGTGTGGTCTACCGAGTTGGTATAAAAACTGATCCCAATCGCTTAGAGTAATTTTTCTTGCATAGCCTTTTTAATAAAAACTTTTGGTTCCAGCCATTTCTTACAAAATTTTAACCGTACTTTTTTTATTACAGACAGTTCCAAAGAATAGTAAGTCCAAATTGAACTGCAACGCACATTCATCTAATTGGTGCTAAGTAATTTCCTGAATTCAAATTACATTTAAATCTTATACCCATATTAGTGCAATTACTTCTCAGAAAATGGAGTAGTCATACCCTTGAGTTTTGTGCTTGGTTTCTACGTTGCCCAAATTGTCACTAGGTGGTGGGCTATTTACATGTGTATTCCATGGCCTGGTAAATTCATATCTATCATTCATTCAGCTATCATTTGGATCAGTTTTAATCAAGATATAAACTATCCAAACAATTGTAAAACATGTTTTTATTTCTCAACACCTTAGATACTCTAGCAGCAATCATCAGCATATCCGTGAATGGTAATGTAAGTAGATGTAACGAATTTTCCCTTTTGGTGTTCTTATGAAGTTCAGCTATTACATTAGTTGGTAACTATCAATGAAAAGGAGAGATTTATTGAATTTAAATGCCATTGTAGGATGAGCGAGGAAGACTTATGCGCCGAACCATGATGCGCTACATAAACTTGTGCTTTGTTATAGTGTGCAGTATGGTTAGTCCACAAGTGAAAGCAAGATTTCCAACTCTGGATCATTTAGTGGATTCAGGTGACGAAACTGACTCAATTAGCCATAACTATTTCTCACAAATTACTGTGATAAACTTGTGGTTTGCTAAAAGGAAAGACATTTGGTTCATAGGGTTTTTACTTCCTCATGAGAAAATCATCATAGAGCATCTTAATCAAAAGACAGACCATCCGAAATATTGGTAAATTTTTCCCAAATGCGATAAAATAAGTTATTTGAATGTGGAGAATGTAAGGATTTTTTTACAGGATTCCTATAATTTGGGCTGGAAGCATAGCGAATCGGTATGTTGCAGCGATTTATTTTCAATTTAATTCCACCTCAAGTTTAATTTGTAAGCTTCATATTTTAGCGCAAGAAAAGAAAACAGAATCCGAGATGATCTTGCCTTGCTAAATATTGTTCAAAATCTATGCAAATTTCGAAGTGGTGTGGGAGATATATTGAGTTACGATTGGATTTGCATCCCCATTGTGTACACTCAAGTGCGTAGACCTAGATTTAATTAGAGCTTTTAAATTAATTTAATTAAATATTAGAGCTTAAATTAACACAACGACACATTTTTCTAAGTTTTTAAACCGAAATTTCAGGTAGTAACACTAGCCGTATACCTGTACTTTGCTGCAGCGCTACTGGGAAAGCAATTCACTGCGGGAACTAAAATCGATCTCTACTTCCCTTTGTTTCTATTCCTCGAGTTTTTCTTCTACATGGGATGGCTTAAAGTAGCTGAGACTATGGTGAATCCTTTCGGTGAAGATGATGATGATTTTGAAGTGAATTGGTTGATCGACAGAAATATTCAAGTATCTTATTTGATTGTCGATGAAATGCACGAAGGTAATTTAAATTTTACGCAATATTTGTTCATCATCCTCAACAATAAATTATAAATTGTTCTGCCCAACTATATTTTTCGTTTCTCACCTACAGAGCATCCAGAGATGGTCCGCGATCAGGTAAGAATCTGTTCGATTTAATTTACTATAAAATTTCATTTTATTTGATGAGGAAAGATATAGAAAAACTAGAGCTAGTTACACAGGTACACTACACGACTTTACGGTTATTACGAGATTTCAAGGAATTTTAAATCCCAAACTTTGCGTTTCCGCGCTTAAGTTTATTATTTCTCTTTGGTCGAGCACAATGGCGGAAAAAACCCAAACTCTTATTAAATTAAAATTTTTCAAATGCTTCATTCGACTCCTGTGACGAACTTTCGCTAATTTATCTGTGAACTTGTAAACTCTTTCCATAGTACTGGGATGAAATAGTACCCGAAGAGATTCCATACACGGCTGCAGCAGAGAAATTCAAAATTCAGCCATTTGCTGGATCTGCTACGTACACTCAGGTACCAGAAGACCAAATGGACTTTGTTAATTCAGCTGAAGACAGAGACAGAGGGAGCTTGTTGGCTGGTGGTTCTGTGGGCACAAAAGTTAGCAAAATATTCAATCGCGGATTTGGTAGTAAGTTTATTTGATTGAATGCAATCATAACTTTGCAGTGTCTATAAGCATAAAAGATACAAATTTAAAATCGTTGTTTTCTAACCTCAAATAAAATATTCTGTTCTCGATAGACCAATCGTTTTCTACAGTAGAAATGTCTAAAAATGCTGAGAAGGAGTCTAAAGAATACTCAGGAGTCGACGAAGCAATTGTATGTTTCCAATTATATATTTTGAATTCGATTTTCCCCTGAAATATGAATAGTACAGGCTAACACATAACTTCTTGTATATTTATCCACATAATAGGCAGCAACAGAGGCTGATGGAGATATATCCCGGCTTATGGAGAAAGAGTATATCCTGTATTGTAAGTTATGCAATTATTATATCATTTTAGTTTGGGTTGATAAAGACAATTTTTGGGCGACCATGACCAATGACCAAATATATTTACATTTTGTAGCTGAGTCGAACTACGCGATTCACCAGCCTCAGCCTCAAACGGCAGGCAGACCCAGTTCAAGGTAAATCCCAAAATTATTTAACATGACCTAGAGTGCAATTGGCAAATAGTTACTGCTAACATGCATTTTTGTTTGGCAGCGCTGTAAAAGACAAACAGACGGATCATCCGAAAGAGAATGCAAAAGAGGATGACGAAAAGGAAAAGTGATTTAATACGCAATGTAATATTGATCAGTCGTAAAAAATCCCAGAAATAAATGTTTTTACGATTTATTATTACCATAGATTCAATACGACTCACTAAATTCACACAAAATGCAGTGTAATTTCTTTACAAAAATCTTCCACACAAGCACACAGTACTCATTATATAACCCACTCAACTTTGTATCCTACACACCACACCATTTTGTAACAACCAATATGAACATTTTTTTAACTATTTAAATCAGTAAATAATTAACTGCAGGAATGACTGTTTCCTACGCCTACGAAGGTTAGCTTGCTATTCACTTTTAAGTAAACTACTAATTAAGCAAACTTACACTGATTGAAAAAGTCCTCCTGAAAAAAATTGTGTTTCTA
>Ga0210040_10005187_pt1 | contig 16682 bp, 5 predicted proteins | sample CryGeyCG12114_NA_FD_185462 | JGI IMG/M metagenome (GOLD analysis project Ga0210040, IMG submission 185462) | Groundwater microbial communities from aquifer - Crystal Geyser CG19_WC_8/21/14_NA (SPAdes) (version 2) | ecosystem: Environmental > Aquatic > Deep subsurface > Groundwater | place: USA... | reverse complement strand
GTGACCAAAATGGTTTAATTTTGTAATTAAATGTTTCAATTTGAAATGTTAGGGTAATTTTTTGGTCATCTGATCAGTTTACTGGAATAACTTGTAGTAGTATTATTGTTGGCGCGAAAATCAAAATAATGTTGATTGATGATTCAATTTGTGATTGCAAGTTGGTGAACAGAGGAAGACTAGCTGATGAGGCTACCGAAAAACAATAAAAACCCCTAATTATTATTACTGGTTTTTTTTAATATTAATATAAATAATTTCTTATAACCCGGCTTCGTCGGTATACCGTCTTGCTGAGGTTTATTTGTATAGTAAGTTATTGAGATTTATGAGTCAAAAAGCTCATATCTGATTATTTAGTGCCATTTCTTATTATTTTCAGAGTTAAATATTTTGATTCTTTTGTCATCATCAATTTTGGGTTAGTTTCATTTTCAACAGCTTGACTATTCATGTAAAAAAGTGTTGTGTATGTTTATGTGTACCATATTCCAGAGACTTATTAAATATACTTTTGGAAACTACTTACGGAATCAATAAGGAGACCAGAATCGTCTTGACTAAACAATAAGACTACTTATTTTAGGGATAATAATACTATTGTTATTTCTATGATTTTTCTTCGTTTAATGCTACGTTTTGCCTACTTTCAAAGGCCATAATATGTTGTATAAACTTGTGTCAAAGTATGACAACCCCTAAACCATGACAATAAATCGCATATATTAATGTGGATTTAAAAGTTGTGAAAATGACTTTTTCTATAGTTCATTTAAAAAACAAAGGAATGCATAGTATTTTGGATAAAACCGTTAACAAGGAAAACTGGTAAATCCGTCGAATCGGACGGCTAACAAAGTTTAAAACAAGTTTTTGTCACAAAACTTACATCCACAAATCCTAAAACTTACAAAACTACGACGGGGCAATAAGGGGCAGTATGTATTCCCAGCTCAATTGTTCCTTAATCAACTGGACTTTGCAAGCATGTAGGTATCTTACATCATACCAAAAATGAGGGTACCAAAAAAAATTATAAGGGTACCCGATGCCGTGTAAAGTCGTACATTTCTACGTGCGTAAATCCCCCAGCCAATCAGAGCAGACTTCCAACTTCTCCCCACTGATCTGATTGGCTGCGAGATTTACGCACGTAGAAATGTACGACTTTACACGGCATCGGGTGTACCTCGAATGTTTATGAGATTCAAAAGCATATTTGCTTTGTATCATAAATTTTGGTTTACCAAATATTATTTTTCACGATAAAATATGATGCTTAAGATGAAAACACTTCATAACTTCAACTTTTTCAAAACTTTTAAGTAATTTTTTTCTATTTACTTGTATACAACGTAATTTTGAATTGGAAAGTGCAGTTTAGGTAAGTTTTTTTTTTCATCCTCATCATTTCAAATTTTAGAAAAAGCCTAATATCACCAACTGTGCTAGCATAAAGAGACCTACTTAATTCAATCAGCCAGTTTTTGCTGTTCTTGAGTACCGATAAAACTGTCTAAATTTTTAATTTTAGTAGGCCCAGAAATGATCATTTCCTTAACAAATAAAAAGTTTTGCAGCAATAATCCTGTGACTAAAACTCAGCAAGTAAATTGAGTTTCAAACTAAGACTGCCACTCATGGCCCCGTCGTAGTTTTGTAAGTTTTAGGATTTGTGGATGTGGGTTTTGTGACAAAAACTCGTTTTAAACTTTGTTAGCCGTCCGATTCGACGGATTTACCAGTTTTCCTTGTTAACAGTTTTATTTTAAGCTTTTATACTATGATTTTGTCTGACAATATTAACTCAGCTGTGAAAGCGTCGTATAACCGACAAGATAGTAATGAATGTTTCTGTGGTGTGGCCTTGTAAAATTAGTTGAAAAAATTGTGATCGATTCGATTTATATCTTTTTAAATTAGGTTTAGTTTCTATTTAGTCGGAACACAATGTGAGTTGGCTTTTGAAATCGCATAATTTGCAAAATTAGCGTACTATCTTAATAGCAGTAACAGATAATTAACCTAGTATTCAAAAATCAACAAATCACCTCAAAATTAGATATTTGCAATTTTTTACATCAACATAGTCGATAACATTATATAGCTAATAAACGAGTTTTTCATATTAAAAAATCGAACTCCGAAGCTACCCGGTAGTTTAAAGTCAACTGCTGACCTTAGAATCATTTGGTTATAATTTTTGAAATCAGCACGTTCGATAACATTGTGTAGCTAATAAACGAGTTTTTCATATTAAGAAATCGTAAAATCCGAAGCTACCCGGTATTGGAGGTCAACTGCTTACCTTAGAATTATGTGGTTATAAGTTTTCAAATCAGCACGTTTGATAACATTATATAGCTAATAAACGGGTCTTATCATATTAAATAAATAAATAAATTGGGAAAACCCAAAATCTCTATGGATGGGATGTTATTGCGGCCGTAAAAGTATTAAACAAGAGAATTTTCACTAGTCACTAGTCTATTTCAGTTTGCTAGTCATGAATAAAATACTTTTGGACATTCCGGAATTTTTACTCATCCAAGCAAGCCCGGCCATGTGTTGCATTAACGCTTAAAACTGGACCACACATGAAGATAAACTGTTTATACATTGGATTTGATTAGACAATTTTGTATACTATTTGTAAAATTTAATGTATCTACCTCTAAAGTTAACAATATGATTTTGATTGTCCTTTGGTAAATTTTGTATTTACTTTCTTGGGGCAATGCATTTTTTTTCACGGGTGAGTGTATGTAATTTTTTAGTATAAAATTTTTTAAAACAATAAAAACAAACAATAAAACTAAAATTATACGTTTTCAAAGAAGAAATTATTAACATAATTTCAATTTCAGAAGGAGATGGCACATTTCTACAAGGAAAAAAAACCGTAAAAAGACCGTAAAATGTAAAAAGACCTTTAAAAGACCAATTTACGGTTTAAAATAGAAATACGCTCTGATTGACAATAGCTAAAAAAATGGAAAGTCGAATACTAATATAAAACGAGACTCACAAAATTAAACAAATATGTGAAATTTAACAATAAACTCGCGAAAATTCAAAAAGTTATCTATTGACACGAACGAGTAATACCATCTCAACTTGTATTGGCTCGATGAATAGCATAAACAGAAAAACGCATTAGAAAACGTGAGAATTGCAAAAATTTTCTTCTACAGTAAACGGGCCGCGGGATTTGTACTAGTAAATCTGAAATTGAAAAAAAAATTTGAAGATAGCTAAAATGAGTGGGGGAAGCGTGCGGACAGGGTGATGCAAAAAATAGCGCAAAACAATAACCGAAACCAGAGATTTTACAAAAAAACCAATTTTCTAGTTAGTTAGTTAAACCGCAGTAAGGCCATATAGGCTCAAAATGAACTAACGTACATGTGCTATGTAATCACAAGTTCTTTCTCGGTTAATTTATTTTGTATCAAAATCTAATATATAAACAGTTTATCTTCATGTGTGGTCCAGTTTTAAGCGTTAATGCAACACATGGCCGGGCTTGCTTGGATGAGTAAAAATTCCGGAATGTCCAAAAGTATTTTATTCATGACTAGCAAACTGAAATAGACTAGTGACTAGTGAAAATTCTCTTGTTTAATACTTTTACGGCCGCAATAACATCCCATCCATAGAGATTTTGGGTTTTCCCAATTTATTTATTTATTTCATCCTTTTTAAATCAATAAACTGTTTGAACAAGTATTAAATTTTGCATACAATTTATTCACAACAAGCAAAAACAATGAAATTGTAATTATACGTTATCTAATGCCAAATTATTCACAAAATTGTAACGCTATGATAAACTTGAAACTATTCAATAAAGAATGAATGAACATTGAAACAAAATTAATAACCATTGCACCCAATAAATTTTGCATACAATTTATTCACAACAACCAAAAAATATGAACCTGAAATAATACGTTATCTAATATCAAAGTATTGACAAAATTGTAACGCTATGATAAACTTAAAACTATTTTATAAAGAATGATTGAAGATTGAAACAAAAATAATCACCATTGCACCAAATAACGAACCAAAATGCAACCACCTTTTTTTAATTTCCACACATATAAAAAATGTCCTGTCTTACAAGTTTAGAATGCGGTCGTACTCAGCATGAACTTCTGGATTTGACGGAGAGCGGTAGCCAACACCTGTTAGTTTACCAATTTCCAAACTACTGATAGCTAATCCATTGATAGAGCGTACTCTGCTTAAAGCGGTATAAAGTTGGCCAAAAGCAAAATTTTTGCGTCCTAAATCAACGACAGCTTTATCCAACGTCACGCCCTGCATACTATGGCACGTGACAGCATAACAAGGGACTATAGGGTAAAAAAGACGACGGAACTTACCTTTTTTTTTACCGGTAACTTCAACAGAACGGGGTGTAAGGGAATGCCAACCATTGGAATCCAGATATTCAGAAGCCTGAGCTGTATCGAACAAAATTTCGATAGACTCGGGCAATTCAGCTTGCAGTTGATTCCGTTGAGCTCCAGGCCATGTAATTGCCTTAATCGTGCCCATGCTTCCATTCACAAGACCAGAACGCACTGATATGTTGCGTTTGAGCATTACACGCATGCCGACGAAAATTGTCAAGGAATGAAGCAGTCCACCACAATCTCGTGCCTCTGCTGGAACAATTTTTTCTCTCGTGACTTCGTCTAATACTTGGCCATCTTTGCTACCTTCACAGAATGTATCCCGTGCTTTTATCAAGTAGCGCGTTGTATTTTTTCCATATCGTTCAATCGCAGCTGCATTATACGCTGCTACTTGTTTGTTGGTAGGATAAATTCTGATTGCATCCTTGAATTGCTCAGCTTCGTCTTCAGGTAACCTTTCCAAAAGCCGAGTTATTAGAATTTGCACATCCTGGCCATCACACTGGCCTACTCTAAGTTTGTTGCAGATCCTTAGCAATGGATCCTCCGCTGCCTGTCTCTGGTTGACGGTCAGCTCTATGCCACTGAATATTCTCCATAAATTTTGCTCAGCAATAAAACATGCTGGTTGCTTGTATATGGGACTTCCAAAGCACGCCGGAAGCTGATACAGATCACCAAAAATTATGACATTCATATTTCCAAAAGGATGACATTCGGAATCTGGAGATGGGTTGCCGAAAATTTCAACAGCCCGCAAGTGAATTTGTCTGAATTGCTCATAGGAAACCATTGATATTTCATCTATGAGAATAAATTTTACTATCTTGTACTGCCTCCGCATTCTTTGGCAGAGATCAGACCCCAGCTTATGATAAGCTGCCACCGATTTTTTTTCAATCCCTAATTTGAAACCGGCATGGTTAGTAACGCCCTCTACGTTGTGTGCGGCGACTCCGGTAGGGGCTCCTAAAACATATGGACAGTTCCCATCTTGCGCTAGTTTAGCTTTAAGAAAAGTCGTTATGGTTTTTATCAAATAAGACTTCCCGACTCTTCCACCGCCAGTTACGAACAAATGCATTGGCTGGATGGGATTTCCTTGGATAATTGCATCGACTTGTCGTTGAACTTTGTCGAACACAGCTCTCTCCTCCTGATTAAGGCTTGCAACGCGCTGCCTGAATGCTTGGTAATTGAAAACATTATTTACTGGCGGATTTTCTTCCTCCATGACACCATCATCAATATCTGGGTTTTCATAATCTGGGTGAAGATTTTCGATAAAATTTTCTTCTTCATCCATGTTTTCTACAACTTCCATAGCCTGAATAAGGGCTTGTTCTATTTGCTCTCCGAAAAACAGCGGTATCACTTCATTTTGCTGGTTGGTTCGAAACCGTGGTCGTAGCGTTTCGAAGGCAATCCTCACTGAGCCGAATTGAGAAAAAGTTGCTTCTTCTCGAAACGGGAAAAACAGCAACATCATGGAGTACAACTTGTCTTCCACAGCATCGGGTCCAAAATTTGGCGTTTTAATAACTTTAGGATAATTTCGAAGCCGCATTTTACCTTTATTGTTTCCATGAGCGTCCTTGAGCTGAATTCGCAGGTTACCATGCTCGGGTTGTTCATCTTCAAGATCAATGTTTTCATGCATCTGTTGAAATCTTTCGGAGACTTCAGGATCGAAGCAGGCTGTGAATTCGTATAGACACCATTCGTTGTATGCCGCTGGACGATAAGTATATTTCTCGATCGCATTCGAGGTGAACTTCACAGTGTTCTGGGCCAAACTCTCCGTGTTACACATTCGCATCCGTTTTGCGGGTGGAAACACTGGGAGAAACACAACTTTCACTGATGATAAAATAAGAAATAAATGACCGAGTCTGTAGACTGCTTCTTGAATTGAAACCTCCCGTTTGTTATGCAGCCTTAGTGCAATGTTCCGAAGTTTTGTAGACGCGTCGCTTATATTTTTTGCGGCTTCAAGCGCTTCAGTTAGTTGCGCACGGAACGCCTGAGGCTCAGATTTACTGACATACTTGGCAATGTAGTATGCCACTCCAGCTGCATTTGTTATTAGTTGAATGTCCATATTGCACTGTACCATATTGAGAATCGTGGGATGGTAGTTGTTAGTGTAAATTTCATCGCTGTTTCTTTTGAGAATAACAGACCTTCCATGGTTGGCTATTGTCTCTTCGTCATCCAAAATTTTAGTTTCCGCGGACGGTTTCATTGGAAACCCAAACCGACAACGTCGATTTGTTTTATCTTTGAAGCAGGTGTCTGTACACCTGTGACATTGATATTTCTCGACCAGAGGCGCATCTATAGTATTTCTTGAGCAGGATATATTTCTTTCAATGAACTGGATTCCTTCAGGCGTCCTAAAATCTGGCACATTTTTGCACCAAATCAACATATGAGCATGAGGACTACCCCGCATTTGAAACTCAACTCTGCAACTGTAGTGAGCCACATCAAGCCCGAAGATATCCTTTCCATTCGATTTCAACATTCGTAAGAACGTTCGCAGTCTATGGTTGAAGTGCCGAGCAGCAGCCACAGGATTTTCATCCAAAAGTTTTTTTCTTTCTTCGTAAGAAAGGGTTTTAGGATCAATGGATGCTGCTTCACCATGTTTGGCCTTCCATAATGCATTCACTGCATCTATAGAGTTTAGATCATCGTAGGAAATAGTCAAAAAAAAAGTGGGAATCCCAAGTTGTTTGATCATTGCAATTAAATCCCCACTGTAGTTTTTCCAGTATGACGGTGATCCTCTCATACCTTTAAATACAAGGTGCAAGTTCGTAAGGTCGTCTAAACTATGTTCGGCTGACCCTTCCGCCTTTAAATTTCCCACGACAGCGCACATTTGAGTAAGTTTATATGTCTCCACTCTTGACAGTGCGTTAAAAATGAATTCTGGAGTCCGAAACCTCTTGTCGGTGCCCAAAATTAGAGTTTGACAATAATCCAAAATCGTGATAGGTGCAAAACGATCATCTTCGAAATCGTGGGTTCCATACGGGTACAGCTTCACAAAGGACATCGAATCCAAATGTTTTGAATAGAAACTATTTAATGGTTTCGCAGTTTTTCTATAAAGCTGAAACTCGCCACCGGGAGGGCAGTTTGTCAACGCATCCAAGAATTCATTAACATCTGGCTGAATGTAATCGTCCACATGAACAACAACATCTTCTACTCTATCATCTACAGCATTGTACTCTTCAATTCTGTGTATCGGCATTGGGAAATCTTGCACTTCATTTTCATCTAGTTGATCCATTGCTTCGTCACAGATAAGTGTGATCCTCATTGGTTGAATACTGCAAACATATTCTTGCAGTTCCTCAATCACCGTTAAATCCCGTCCGACATGACGACACGGGAAAATTCTGTGAATTAGATTGCTTAAATCGCGAGCAGCAGTATCTATTGGGAAACCGATTACACAAGCTTTACCCACATCGCTATTGGACGGCATTCCATGCATTCCTCTAGAATGTGAATCGAAACTATAAAGACGGTCCTGCGTTTGAAGTAATCCCATTGAATATCCACGACAGGTCAAAATCGCGGCTGTAAAATCACTCCTTATAAACAGTGAAATTTTACATTCAATCGCGTCTTCTTGTGGTACACTGGGCAGCTCTAATCCTCTGTTCAAAACGCCGTTGAAATGCTGTTCATCCAAAGATTCAATAAAAAATGTGTTAGATTTGAAAATCCATTGCCCGCAGACTTCAGCAGGCATTAAAAATCGATTTGGGTTAACGCTGGTTCTGTTCAAATCTGTGAACCTGTCCCGATAAAGGCTGTCCCCATTCAGCAGTACTTCATCTAAATCGACAGTGTTCCATGTGCTGATCTCTCTGAGCTTACTTGCACATAGAAATGCTGCACTCATAGCTGTACACTGGGTACCAGAATACAAGCTTCCAAACACCTGTATGCTTCCCTGGTGGAAAGAAGCTCTGAGAATTTTTCTACCCAATGTGATTTCTGTAAAGCCATTTATTGCATTAGTTGTTAAAGCATTAGCAGACATAATAGGCATTGATGAGCAACCTGCTACTACATTACTGCTACTACTGCTCTGAACGACAATTTCAGAAATTGCGTACTCTTCCGATTTTCTCAGTACCACATTCACCCGAGAATATAACTTGTTATGGACCTTGAGCCATCTCAAAGCGTTATAAATTAAATTAGGCCTAGTTTTCAAACTACGGTTCCTTGTTACATTCTGCAAGCTTTCTATTACTACAATAGTATCAGAGTTTGTTGGCAGAATAGGGAGTTGCTCTGTCACTTCCTCAACCGCTTGTCCAAAATACACGCATACTCCACGTACCGCATTCTGGCCCCGTCCATTTCTAAGATTATAGATTCTTTGATATGGACGTACCAGAGAAATTAATCTTATCTCTAAATCAGATAGTGTTTCAATTTCAGGAGGACAAATTGGAGGTTGCATTTTGTTTTTGTAGTAGTTACAAGGAATTTTCCATTTTTTAATTGCAACTAAACAACGGCTACATGTTTTTACTCGATCAAAAATATTAAGATTTTCATAGGGTTTAAATAATTGAATCATATTACTATTTATGTCAGCATACTTTACACTATGTTTATAATATGTTTTTTTGCAAAAATAACACACATGAGTTGCAAACTCATTCACATTGTTACTAAACTCGTTAGAAAGTTTTAATATTGATGGGTTACAACGGTCTGAAAAACTACTAAACTCAACCTGACAAAGATTGGACACATTATTTCGATCTAAATTATCATTAGCGTTGGAATCAAATGATATTACCGTTTGGAGTTCGCACGATGTGATGGAAGTTTGTAGAACAGATGAAATCCTTTGTTGAGTGACTACATGAGTGATGTGAGTATTTGTGGCTGTCAATTCTGTATGTTGAGCGGTTAAATCTTCATTCGGTTTGTTCGGTGTGGAACTTTTTTTGCGATGAATTCCCAAATCGGTCAATTTTAATTTATGTTTTGCATATCGTTTTTGAAGAGCACTGGTAACATTCCAAATTTTCTTGCCTTTATTTTTTTCTTTGAAACTTTTTAGTTCAAGTTTTTGGGATAATTTTTTCCAGCCGTCATATTTGTTTTCTTTGCCCACTTTCTCCAGACCTTCTAAATCTTTCAATTCATGCATAGCACGCAAAACAGTTTTCGCTTTGCACTTTGTTGAAGTTGCACTTTTGTTGAAAGAACATAGACAGAGATCGATGTCGTGCACTTTTTTCAAAATTCGGTCATTAATAATAGCTGTGAATCTTTTATCATCAACTAGGCATTCCTGTTTAAACAAACAATAATAAGAGTTTGGAATTGTTGAAATAATTATTGTTTCATGACAGTAACAGATTCATGGCAACAGATTGATTTGAAAATAAGCCAGCACATTTCACGAAAAAATTTACTTAATAAAAAATGTTTAACCTGTGTATGCAGGTTCCCGTCACATGAGTTTGGATGATTTAGTATTATCTCGTTTGTAGCTACACCAGTCCTGTAATTTCAAATTAAATGTGAAAATGTAAAGCATTGCGTTGTGCAATATCTCATGCAATATAAATAGTTGGAAAAAAACTTACTCGTTTTGAATGAATCCTCTAAATCGCGATTTTTTCTTGATTTTAGGCATCTTGTCGTACGTATTTTAGGGAATTAAATTGGCAGGAAACAACTTTAAAGCCTTCTATTTCACTTTATGTAGTTATATAAAGTAAGCAGAAATGGTAACTCGGATTACAGACACCGAGAGTTTATAAAATACTTATTGTATCTATAAAAACAGTCCTATCTTCTGTGTGATTCAATTCAGCAAGACAGAAGAATGAGAGCACGAATTATTAGCATGTAAAAAACTCACGCTCTTTTATTCTATATATTTATATGTTCGCAAGCAAGCATTATTTTTATGATCGGTACACTTTTTTTCCAGTCAGTATTGATGTAGGTAAAGCTATCCTAATAAAAATAACCCGATATGAAAAAAAAAGTTGTTTACATTACATTCAACCAGTCAATTGTAAACAAACACTAAAAAATGAAGAATATCGAATGCACATTTGTACCACTGTACCAGTTTTTCGTGGAAAGGATTTGATCACTTTTTTTCAATAACCAGATAATAATTTTACATTTTAAACTTTGACCTTTCCAAATTCTCGGTTCCAAAAATGAACGGCAATTTTCGTTTAGTTTACATCTTTTTCATTATTTGTGGCGGTAGTTATGCATTGCGATTTAGAGGCTTGGGTTTACAATGGGAGGAAGACTTGAAAGAAAAAGGGCTAAAAATAGTGAACATTTCGAAACGTTGCTGTGGAGGTACGTAATATGCACAATTCAAGTTTGGCCGATATAAATTTGCAAAAAAACAGTATACTATTACCTAATTAAAATTTTTCAGAATGCGCAAGACCAAAATCTTCATGGTTTAGGGGCTTCGGCTCTCAATGGGACCAAGATTTATGGGTCAAAGGTTTAGTGATAGTGAATTTAACTTCGAACTGCTCTGAAGGTGAGTTGAATAATATTGTTCATGAAATTCGATTTGAAGAATACGTTACTAAAATTGTGGGTAAAAGTTGCTAATAGTTGTATTTTTTACAGTAAGTCCAACAACATTAGTTGAAGCGGAGCTTTCAAACATATTGAAAGATACCAAAAACATAATTTCAAAGCCTAAATCTATGCTGAATACAATTTATGAAGAATTCACGAACACAGAACATTTTGTTAAGTTAGTTAACAATTTTTGCTGAGTCAGATTGCTGCAGGACGATTACATGATGTAGTTTTTATGATTCTTTTGTTTTTGCTGAATATTAGGTATCTGGTTTTCGGTACTTTTTGGACTGTTGGATTGCTTATTTTTGGACTAACGATTTGGAAAGTGATTAAATGCATATCATGCTGTTGGTAAAACTTTATTTATTACATGATTAGCTAATCATTAGTGATGTATGGTTTTGTGTGCATTATGAATTATTTTGTTGCAGTAGACTAGATGAACAAAAGGAAATAGACATAGCCACTTATCCGGTCTTTGATTAATTAGATTTCATTAAATTGTTTCAAACAAATTGCTTGCTATATTTATTTTTTTTCGTTTGAACCCCGAACATTCTAAATTTTTTACGTTTATTGCTTACCCTATGTCCTTACATTTGTTGTTTACGAGAAAACTTCAGCTTACCTTTCATACTTAAGAGATACAACATGAGAGTTCTCATTCTTCTCTTTTCATCGTTCTGACGGTTTATCAAGACTGAAAAAATGTGTTGGCTGAGCATGTGAACCAAACTATAGTTTCTGACTTATATTCTTATTTAGCCAATCTTGTTTCTTATCATTGAACCAAAGTAGTAGAGAATTTATTTCTGCCGTTGGACGTGTTGATCATTTACAATAAAAATTATAGTACTGCTACAGGCGTTAAAGTAACGATTATTCCTAACATACATCCCATATTTCTAAATGGCTAATATTTCTCATATTAGACCGAGAAGAAGCGGCTTATGTTTCCCGAAATTTCGTCTGCTAATCTTTGCTTTGCTGAATTAAGAGGTTTTTGAGAGACACAGCAGACAACTATACCATGTACTTAAAGAATTTAACTATATATAGAGCACTTGTTGATTTTGCGTGGATGGAAAAACTTGTTTGTTAGCAATAGGTCTGCTTGAAGTACTCGATTTCGATTTGCGAGATAAAAACAAAAGAAAGAAGTTCTCAACCCCTGTTTTCAAGTTCATTCTAAACTACGGTTCTGAGCGAATTCGTGTGCTTTGAATAAACAGCCGTGGATACTGTTTTCCCCTATTTGCATCAAAACTCAATTGTTTAACTTCCTGAGCAGTTTCAAAGTGGTGTTCAGGTTTCTCTCCGGGTCTACCTTTCCTGTGTGTGGGAGAAGGGAATATAAAGGCATTTGTATGTGAGATTGATGTTTGTTTGACATGAAATTTTATTGGGACAAAAAAAATTATTGGCTCCCCCTCGTTGTATTGAACAAAAGTAGTTTGATAAGTTGACATGCATTTAAAAATAACCATTTTGGTACGTGTTTGAGAAATAAAGGTGTCTCTAAAGATCATTTTTCAAAGGTTCACTACTATCCTTTTACTTTTTCCTCATCATTAGTATCCACTTTCTTCCGTGTGAGACGACATTGACAAACTAAAGTAAGTGCATGCCCGCTAAAGACCTACCTAGGTACTAGGTATATAGATATTATATTGCACCAACAAACTTCCCACAAATGTACACTTTAACGCCATTGAATGACTTATACGATGATGATGAGAACGTGGCGTCTTTACCAACATGCGACAAGCGCAGTCAGAAAATATTTTGGAGGGAATAGTCTTCCCTCCCCGACTTTGACATTCATTACATTGAAAGTGAAATAAAAGTGAACAGTTTGTTTCACAGTCGTGCTTTTTTTAGAAGGTCATCGGTGACAATTTTTTTAAATTTTTACCTAAACCTGACACCGGAATCAACTTTAGTACATCGAAACACCCAGTTTGCAGTTAAGAACACGTAAGTTACCTATGTAGTTTATTCAACCTAATCCTCTTTAAGGAGCAGCCAAACTATAAAATAAAAAAATTTATGAAACAAAATTGATTTGTCACTCCTTAAAAAAAGTAAGGTTTTGGTTGGTGGAGAAATCAATTTATTATTTGATGCGATTTTTACAATGTGTAGACGACTATGAAAATAGTTCAGTTAATTCGTAATTCAACCTATAGTGGTCAAGTTTGCTTGTTGTTCATTTTTGTAAGTATATTTTATTGTTAAATTGTTGACAGTGAAGCAGCATGATGGAAATAAATGAGAGCGTCGAACAGCGACATTCTCCAGCTGAGAGCAGCCTGGAATCTGACTGGTTCCCAATCATGGGAATAGCGTTATCGCTCGGTACTATATCATATTCATGTGAATAAATGAGAGGCTATCGTTTTTTTCTGTTCATTAGAATGAATGTTGAATTTGTTGGATTACAGGTGGGATCATATGGTCCTCATTGAACATAAGCATGTCAACTCACCATGAATACTGTTTGGGATCATCATTGTCAATGATGTAAGGACAACTTAATGAATAGAGGTCCACCTGAACAGCTTTTACTTGATTTTGCGTGAATACGATCTTGAATTGACCAATGTAGCCTTGTAGCAAAATTATACTGAAGTACCCACCACAGTTACCTCGTAGAATCAACGTACTTAATATATACATAATACATAATATACATATGGTTGCAATAAAGGCGAAAGAAAAGGAAGACTTTCATCCCTCACGATATACCCTTTGTATTTGTATTGAATTCAGAGGAATGAATGATAATATTATGTCTGTAGTATGTACTTACAGCAGTATGTACACAATAGGTGATGTCCGTGTGGCTAATTTAATGTTCATGTAGAAATTGTGACATTTTGGATAAGCATTTTGTATAGTGGTTTTCTAAATGAACTTTTATCAGTAGTTTGAAACCATTTGTAGCAGCAGGGAGATTTTTCGTTGTGTTCATAAGCCTTTTCGCTGTGCATGTGTATTGAATATGAGGTTTTGTTGGGTGATGTAAATAACCACACTGATTTGTAATGATAATTTTTTCTCAGTGCTTTGGTGTTTTCAAGCTGCTGACAGAAGCAATTGTTTTAAAAGTGAAATCACTCAGGACCCACAAGTCTCGCTACATTTTGGCTGTGATAGAATGCGGGTAAGCAGGGTGTTTTTAATTTTTACTTTATGAAGTAGAATAGTATTATTATTTTTAAAACGTTTAAATATATATTTATTTATAGATGCTCTCTATTTGGAATAGTAAGCTGCCTGGGATGGTATACCCTATTCTGTGGAGTTCCATTGTTAGGATACGGAATTGCAAAAATTTTTATGTTGAAAAATAAGAGTCCTCGAAGAATTTGATTGGAATTTGAACTTGTGCGTTTGGAGGAACTTTAACGCCGCAGCACAGATCTTGTGCATTTATTTATCATTAAATGATTCTTTCTGTTATGTTTCCATGGTTAATCTTTAAGTAAAGTTCTTTGAAAATTTATATTATCAAATTGATGGATTGAAGGCCACTTTTTAGTATGAAGGGTTCACGGTCGCCATTCAAGATTTTTTTTATATGCTTATTAGATATTTTTCTATAACATATGCGATTTCTGAAAAGTTTGGAGAGGGGGATCGTACTTGTACATTCGATCAAAAAAATGTTGTCAGTTTTTTTTATTTCACTCACTTTGAACGCTGCTGTGTGCTCAGCAAACATAATAAGACTAAAACTCATAAAATAGATAAACAGACCATACGATTCTGAACAATGTTCATATAACTTTTTTGAATGTATGTTAAAAATGAACAAACTATAGCTTCTCAAAAAAAAGTGAATAATTTTCTAAAATTATTCCCTAAAAAAAGTTCCCATAGTTACGAAAGACCAAACATGATATTTCCCTAAATAACTCCCCAACTAAGACGAATTTTAAAAAAGTGGCCCATTAAGTTGTGGACACGGAGCAGACCTACCAACAATTTTTTGAATCGAAGCTCTAGCTTCAAAACTGCGTGAGGAGATAGAATTAGAAGTTTTGTTTGAGAGAGGTAACTCCATACTATGAAATGTTTTTTTCCAGCAAAAAACATAAGGACTGGTGAGATACTCTCACGCTCGCCCATCCATAGAAAAATCGGTAAAACTGGAAGTTACTCGGAAGTTGGAAGTCAACAGTTGACCTTTGAAGTTTGTGGTTATAATTTCTGAAATCAGCACGTTTGATAACAGTATGTAGCTGATTAACGAGTTTTTCATATAAAAAAACCGTCAGAACACGAAGTTACCCGGTAGTTGGTGGTCAACAGTTGACCTTTGAAGTATGTGGTTATAATTTCTGAAATCAGCACGTTTGATAACATTATGTAGCCGATAAACGAGTTTTTCATATTAAAAAACCGTCAAAACCCGAAGTTACCCAGTAGTTGGTGGTCAACAGCTGACCTTTGAAGCATGTGGTTATAAGGTTTTTAATCAGCACGTTTGATAACATTATATAGCTAATAAACGAATCTTTCATATTAAAAAACCGGTAAAACCCGAAGTTACCCGGTATTAGATCAAGAGCTGACCTTACAATCATTTGTTTATAATTTTTAACATCAGCACGTTCAATAACATTATATAGTCGATAAACGAACTGTTTGGTAAATGAAACCGTCAAAACCCGAAACTACCCGAAAGTTTGAGGTCAACTGCCCACATTAGAGCTATTTTCGATGAGCATGTTCGATAACGTAATAAACCCTGTATGCAAGTTTTCCATATTGAAAATTGTTAATCCCTGAAGTTACCCGGTATTTGAGGTCACCAGTTGATCTGAGAATCATTTAGTAGTGATTTTTGAAATCAGCATGTTCAATAACATTATAAACCCTGTGTACGAGTTTTCCATAATCAAAATCGTTAATCCCCGAAGTTACCCGGTATTTGAGGTCACCAGTTGACCTGAGAATCATTTAAATGTCATTTTTGAAATCAGCATGTTCAATGACATTATAAACCTTGTATACAAGTTTTTCTTATTGAAAAACCGTTATACCTCGAAGTTACACGGTATTTGAGGTCAACAGCTGACCTGAGAAACTATTAGTTGTCATTTTTTAAACCAGCATGTTTGATAGCATTACAAACCCTGTGAACGAGTTTTTCATATTAAAAACATAAATCCCCGAAATTACCCGCTATTTGAGGTCAACAGCTGACCTGAGAATTATTTAGTTGTGATATTTGAGATCAGCATGTTCAATAACATTATAAACCTTGTATACAAGTTTTTCGTATTAAAAAACCGCTAAACCCCGATGTTACCCGGTATTTGAGGTCATCAGTTTACCTGAGAATCATTCAGTTGTCATTTTTGAAACCGGCATCTTCGATTACATTATAAATTGGCTATACGGGTTTTTTATAGTAAAAAACCAATAATCCCCGAAGTTACCCGTTATTAAAGGCCATCAGCTAACTTGAGAATTATTTGGTTACTATTTTTTAAATTAGCACAGTTTATTACGACTCTATTTCAGATAATTAAATTTTTTTTACATTATAATAATGAGTTTGGTAAATATTGCATGCCAATTTAATAATATTACCTAGGATACACTAGAACGCAGCAATCGTAT
>Ga0210040_10005186_pt1 | contig 16683 bp, 4 predicted proteins | sample CryGeyCG12114_NA_FD_185462 | JGI IMG/M metagenome (GOLD analysis project Ga0210040, IMG submission 185462) | Groundwater microbial communities from aquifer - Crystal Geyser CG19_WC_8/21/14_NA (SPAdes) (version 2) | ecosystem: Environmental > Aquatic > Deep subsurface > Groundwater | place: USA... | reverse complement strand
CCTTTTTTTTATAAAATGTTATGCAATGTAGTATGTAGTTTAATTTATATTATGTATTGACGAATTTATTGTGTCGTGTAACTGAGGGGAGAACAGTACATTGTATTGACTTGGAAGCACGTAAAAATAAATAAATCAAATCAAATCAAGTTATAGTTATGGACAAAAAAAAGTTTGAGTAACTTAGGAGCCATGCTAAGTATCGCAAACATTCACTTGACATTAGTTTGATCTTGCCTTACGCCATGTGATGTCAACTCTTTAACTTGACAATACTTCATTTAGTTAGTTGAGTTGCCTCTTTAAAGAAGCTTTTACTATATAGAAGTGTAGCAAAAGGAAAATATGATACAAAGGACCAAGTTTTTAGAGCAATTTTTTTCAGCAGACTAACTTGTACGTAATAACAGTCAGGCATCATAAAAGTTGAAGAGAGTACTTCAGGTAGGTACATTGTATGCGCAATTTATCTGCAGGGAAGCAAGAGAACCCTTTTCTGAATATTAGTATTATTATTATGATAATTGTCATCATTTACTATAACTTGTGTACGTAAGTTCAACTAACAAGTATCATGAATGTGGAAGAACCTTATCTTAGTGATTATTTTGTAGTGCTCCCATGCATGTATTGTCATACAGAGAAAAAGGGTTCAGGTCTAGAAAAGGGTTACGTACACACAAGAGCGCTCACTCTCTGAACTTGAACTCTAGATCACGCCAACTTTTCTTTTCATTGTTGTCACTATTATTATTATGATTATTGGTATGGTCGTGTTACGTAAACGCATTTCTTTCATGTAATAGCACATAACTACATGTGTAATACTTGAGTAAACTATTACTTAAAAGGTTTTTTTTTGTAAATTTCTTATCTCTATGTTGTAATATGTAACTGACCTGGGACATTATGATTTCCTAAAAAAAAATCAAGTGGAGGGTCCACTCTTTTCTACCTGTTTGCGAGAATGCTATTTATCCACATCCTTTTCTTTAAATTTACGACCCAGGGACAACAAATAAATGTTTGGAACATGCTTCTTTCTGGTCAATTGTCACTTTTGTACGACAACCCTTTTTTGGTCATACGTACATAGTTACTAACTTGAACTCACCATTATTAGTGAGAAAATGGTAGTAAAATAAAATGTTTGAAGGCCCATATTCATCCGACTTGCATGCTTTTGCAAATAGTTTTGTAGTTTCCAAAATTACTATCTACCCTAGCAATGTTTTTGAAAATGCTTATCTTTTGAAATCTACCATTTATCAAACAGAATCCTATACTATCTTCAGGGCGTGAATATGAAAAAGTGAAGAGAAAATATTGGAGGGATTAAAAAAATTGTGTATCATCCATTCCATATGGAAGATGCACCACAATTTATCAATACTACACCATGTGCCACACACTAATGATTTCTCCGCATGGAGAAAACATAATAAATGATTTAAGAAAAGGGCAGCAAGTTTGTAAGCATCCTGTCGCGCGCCCAATGAAAAAAAATCTGTAGCAACGAAAGAATGCATCTACCAGTATAGAATGATCATGCTTGTAGAATCTTCCATCATTATATTATTGTTATTATGATCAGTGTTCAATAATCATAATGGAGAAGATAAAAATAACAATGATGATGAACTACAGAGCTCTGAACCTAATGGAAAACACTTTAAGCTCAACTCTAGCTACAATGCTTGCCCGGAGATGCTCTATCAATGGGCTCTGTACAGTGGAACAAAGAATGACAAATGAATTGTCTTTGATATGATGATGGGTGTGGGGGATAGTTTTTTTAGTTCGGCCACTCTCTCAGTGCACCATAGGTGGGTTTTTTCTTCTCCAACATATGCTTACTTATGATTATATAAAAATACCAGGGACATGAAAAATTGCCCAATTGGAAATATGTTATACAATGTGTTTTCCTATATTATATAATTCTTCCACTTGTCCTTTCTTTCCTATCTTGGGTTTTGTCTCTGCATGGTGCAAACCTTACAATAAGTTTACAAGCGAGTAAGTAAGCAACTTGAGTTTGTAAGACTTTTTTGGTCTTTCCGGGTTATGGATACAATGTCCTTTGGTCAACAATGATGTGAAATAAGTGTAAATTTTAAATTTTCCAAATCTTTTTGAATGAGGATTTATATAATGACAAAAAAAATTCTGTTCCAAAACAAAACTACTATGGGTCAGTTATATTCATCAATTATTTTAGTTTGACGTCACTTGAAAAATATATCGGTATCTTATACAACTTCCCTGTCAACTATAGGTTCATTTAAGGTAGCAAGCAATAAATGTTAGTTATTATTGCAAAAACTGTAATCAAACGGCCAAATGTTAATTGGTTACAATGTAGCTCAATCTTGTAAAGTTAAAGCAGCAAATCAAAATAAAGCTTCATGAAATGTTTTAGTTCAATTCAGCTACTTCAAATGTGATGTGGAAGAAAGTGGGCGCCAATTCGTTGGAAACTTGTGATTCCATCCAAATCCAAATGACACAGCAAAAGTTTTAAAAAAAGTTCCACTTTCTACTTATCAACAACTATGTAAGTTAAGCTCCGAAATTTTCAAGTAAATAACGAAAACAAACTGGTCAGACGCGATCGAATCTTCAAACTGGAGACTGAATTTAGGACCCTTAAAAAACGTGGGGGAAGTCCAACAGCGCTTTATGTATTAGAGAAGGTTAATCTTCCCCATTTCCATATTATATCATGATCTGACGATTATTTTTATGCACAATAATGTTATGCTCCCAAACACGAAAAAGACTAGAATATGTAGTCATTACATGGTTTAGAATGACATGACGTGAGATGAATTTATAGATACTCTGTCTCCTACCCCTTTGTCCTGTAATCAGTTGCGACTTTTATGGGATTTGTTTTATTTTCGGTTTGTTTCAGAAAATTATGGGAATTCAGCGGGTGGCTTCCTTCCTTCACTTGACGATGAATTTATACATACACACAAACATCCCACTAACCAAGTTAAGTATATGCCAGTCCTTTATTCATTTCATTTTCTTGTGGTTCTAGTGGAAACATAACTATATACCAGCTGATGGACATGGAACTTACCTCTTTCTCCTTAATTTGTTTACTTCGGAGACTTCCCACCGGGTGAAATTCCAGAGACTCCCGTATATTTATGACCAAGTATCAACTGCACAGTGGGCTTCCTCATGTGTATTATTAGATTACCCTTCACATTCATTATTGTCTCCTTTTTCTGTATCTTGTTTGCCACTATATGGTAATGTTAGAATGCATCCAAATACAACATAGGAAATATTTTAGAATCTTAAATTCTGAATCTTTTAGTTTGTGATCGGAAAAATAATGCAGTATTTTTGGTATTCTTGTGGTTTCATTTATGGTTTAGAGTTGACGATAAAAACTGACGTCCAAAAATTTCAGTTCGAGCTGTTAGCCAGACCTTGTTTTCTTTTCCTTGCCCGGGAAATTAAATTAGCAGTGTGAGACCAAAATGTCCTCAACACACATTAAAGTTAATAAAGCCGGTAGTTTAGAACGTCAGCTCACTAGTTGGGGTACTAAAACGGCAAGTTTTAGTACTTGAGGGGAGCAAATTAGTTTAGTATAGCAGTAATTCCCTCTGGTTTGTTGTTCATTTGTTTCTCACCATGTTCTTGTGTGCTACGAGGAGATTCATTTCATTAGATTAGCGGAAGTGTGCGTCATTTGAAAAGGGGTGGACAAACTGAGGATAATTTATAAAACTGTAGAACTCATCAAGAGCACATATAGTACTGGTTCAGTATTTATGATGAAACAGAATCCATAAGGCTGAAAATTAAACAGTTATCCAGCAGAAGCAATATTTTATCATCCAGGATACCACACTTGAAAAGATTGCAATGTTATACTGATGAATACGTTCTAGATAACAATGGCGTTTTTACTTTAGTTTTTTGTAATGAAATGATGAGATTTCATTCTCTCCCAAAAAATTAAACTCACCAGGTTACAAATTTTTATCTGATTTCGTGCACAGGTGTTGGTTAGAAATAATATCGATTTATAGATCACAAAGAAGAAAAAATGAAGAGAAACAAGGAAATCCAGAATTGTTCTAGAAAGTCTCCTGGTGACATTTCACAATCGAATTCCATCCTCATATCATCAGTATCCCACTGGCCACAGTTGTGCTCATGTGTTTCCTATAAGGTTAAACAATAGAGTGGTGAAAATATTAGGTGCTCCCTGAGCTACTTTCAAGAATTCCTAAGGAAATTGGGATATTTTTCTTTCACTCTAGTGAAAATGAACACATGTTTTTTCTAATGGGCCGAGAACACTTGTTCTTCCACATAGTTTTGTGACTTGGTTTCGAGAAAAATGAGATTGCAATTGAAGAAAGAAGAAATGGTATCTGTGCACCCCGTGTAAGCATAGAATTTCGCTTCGTACATATTTCCCCCCATTAGTTATCACTATGATTATGATGATAGTAATGATTATTATATAAGATTTCATGCGTTTCAAATCCACTCTTTCATCATCATAAATATCTTTGGAAATTAATTAAATTAGGAAGATTGAGACCGCATGTGGCACAAGTATGGAATAAAAAGAGTCATTCTTCTTCATCTGTATGGGTCCAAGGAATTCACCATTCTTCTTCTGTTCCATCCCATTGTGGAGAAGGACCCTTGTTCCAAAGTCTCTTCGTGGTTTATAAAATATCCTTCTTAAAGGGTCACTGGCAGGTCGCATACGTAGGGAGTCTCTCCAGCACGTGGTTCTTTCTCCTTCTTCCCAAAAAGAACATAAATCATTCCCAGTTCACTTATGAGTTCTGTTCATATTATGCTTTTCTTCTGGTATGTTTTGAAAAAGTTTTTCATGTCCAAAGCTGCCCGTACGATAATCACATATTTCATACGTGCAGTGCAATATAATAATTTCGTAATGTGCTTATGGTTTGCTGTAATTCGAGAAATAAATTCTGTATAGTGCTGTACTACCTTTTCAACATTTTATTACCCTTAAGTAAAGCATTTACCATCTCCATTTTCACTTTTTTTTGGAAGACTGAAATCAGAAAATTTGTAAAAAAAAGTTTTGTATTGTAATCTGCAACAGCCTGAGGAATATTAACCCCCGGCGCATTGGCATGAGTAAAAAATGATATCCAGTGAATACCAAAATATTACCGGAATTCAATTATGAGCTGAGAAACGGACTTGTATTAATACTACTAGGATAATTATTTTACCACACCTGTCCACTCATCTTTTACAGCCACATGTATCCAATATTATTGAGCCGTATATGTGGAATAAAAAGGACTGATTCTTTCCTCCAGAACAGAAACATACTTATCTCTGTCTTGTGTACAACCATTAATTACTCAATTCTGGACACTTTCTTTTCACTATTGTACATTGTGTGCGCTGAGAGCAAAGTGGAATGACATGGATATGATAGTTGGTACCATTAATCTCTGTGACTATTCTGGATTGGTTGGGCAGGTCCCGACAAAAAAAAACAATTTTCTGTACTGCTATAAACTATGGAAGAATATGTTGCATTTGTTATCGCACTATTATTGGGATCCTGATCTTAGTGATCTTCCATGTGTCCAACCTGAGTAGATTATAAATGATACTTATTTGTCATGGTGTGTGGTTATATTGTGGGCTTCAGGTTCTTTGAATTTTGAGTTTCGTTGAAAAAATATGAAAAAAAGAATGACATCTTGTTTTCTCAAGATACAAATGATCATTGTGTATGCGTACAAAAGGATGGGCGGTCACATTATCAGTGAGGGAAATCCTGAAAGTTTCAAATCAGATAAAATAAGATCATTAGTGTTAGTGTCTATACGAAGTTGTTTTTGAACCACCCCATCATGCAGTTTTTTCATAGAAACTTTCGATTTGCAATTACCTTTAATAATCGAAATGCCCCTTTAAACTAATTTTTTGAAAGGGTTCAAAAAGTTTTCTCACAAACATGCTAAACGACGTGTAGCTAATTCATGTTTGCGAGCGATCGTACCTCTATAGAAAATATCTTTAGTTTCGATGCATATGGCGGGGCTTCATCTTTCCTATAGCTTCTCCCTTGCCTCATCAATAATTCATATGATGCAAACTTATCATGATCATTGACTGAGACTGTGAGTGTGATACTTGTCAACTTATTGTCCATTCTGGTGTCTCTCGTGGTTCACATCCTCAGAGATAAAACAATCCTTCATAATATTCCTTCCTATCTAACTCACGTTACATTCTGACAATCAAAAACTTACCTATCTTCTCACGTCAATAAAGCCCAACACAACACGTATAGTATATTATTATTATAAAGTGTAGAAAAAACACATGCTAACTAACTATCCGCTGCCCATCGAAAATTTATATTCATTTGGGACCTGATGTGAGCAAGCACTCACCATGATGATGTAGTCACTTTTCTTCGGAGGAAATTGCTGCGGAGAAAAATACGCTACTGTCATCATCACATCATGTCGGTGCATATCTGATGATTATTATTTGAGGCTGGTTTGTTAACAGTGAAAAAATGCAGCGTAATAGACAGTGGAGAGTGATAAGCAATTTGAAGACAAATTTTGGTACACGTTACGCGTACATGGAACAACTCTGGCTACTCTGGTACTGCAATAAACAGAGAATTATACCATTTACGGGAGTGTATAAAAAATAGTAAGTTAGTTGTATAAGATTTTCGTGCACAACGGCAGCAGTTATGATGGTAATAATGCTTAAGTTGATGGCAACAATGGCGATTAAGTTCCATGTCCATGCATTGTGTTCCCAGCTGCGTGTAGTTAGTTATAGTTGCTAACTGAGTATTATATATCAAGTTGTAGTCGTTTGCAGTTGAAATTGCGTTCATAATTTAAATGAAATTAGTGGAGGTATAGTATATCTTTTTTGCTTCTGTCTAGCCATTTGGTTTTGAAAAATTGTATTCTCTTGTTGATTGCTTCTTCAGTATAGGAATTTTCCCAGTACTCGGTCCACTCACTCGTATTTTGCATTTTTTGAAAAGTAGAAAAAGCATATCAACGAAACCATACACTGTCGTCACAGCTTTTGCATAGATTGTAAAAGTTGTGTCAATAAATGGCCTACTTTTTGCTTAGCGAATTCATGCTGTTTTAATAAATCGTAGCAAAAACAAAGTAAATCATTCATTTTAACAATTCAAACTATTTAGACTTGCAACTCATGAAAACGCTCATTACTTAATATAAATTAATATTCCGATTGATCATTTTGCAGCACTAAAATCTAAAATGAAACTCTCATACTTTCAGAATCTGACTATGTTCCTAGTTCCTGCATTAATGCATCTATTTTCAAGCAACACACAAAAAGCAATGAATGCACACCAGCTCAATCCAACATGCAATTTAAAACCAATCAACCATCCACTCGAAATAAACCGTCAGTACAAATGAAATCATCCCTCAATCCCCAATTCTCACCTCCACTCTAATTTCAACCACTCAATTAATTACAAAAAGCCAAAGCCGCTGCTCTGCACACCGTCATGAATAATTAACTCGGAAATCACTCCATCACACTAACTAACTAACTAAACTCAAGTGCAAGTGCCAATGAAATCCTGCCGAGTCGTCTCATCATCCGTCTCTCATTACTCATCTTCATCACCACTCCACTACCGACTATACAAACTCTTTCCCTATCTACAAATCAACAAACCTCTAAAATCCCTTCATCACAACACAAATCCTATAGATTAGCTCATCTAATCTGCATGACGAATATAAAACAGAGACCATCTGCCCTGTAATTTTTTCATCCCTGTCTCTCTCTCTGTTCATTTCAACATTCCAGCACAGTTGTTGGTGAAAGAAATCTACAGACTAGCCAACAAACTAACTAGTTATCTACTTTCTTACAACAGTACTCTGGATAAAATGCTGGAATCCGGATTCGATGATGAAGACACTTTGTGGCAACCCCATCAGGCGGTCCCCCCATGGCCATGTTCCCAGAGGGCGGACCCAGAGGCCACAGTCACTCTCCAGGGGGTGTGCACACTTGTCACAGGGGTGCTCAACATGCTCTCCCCATCGAGCCAATCTGGGCTCAGCGCTCCAAGTTGATCCACCAATCCTCAGTGGGAAAGGCGGACTCCGGTAGGGGTGTCAGTTGGGAGTGGAACACCAAGGGGGTATCTTTTTACACGCAGTCAGAGCATACTCACTCACTCAGTGTTTATTGCATCCATGTGTGTAGTTCCAATAGTAATCCAGTATAAGCTCATGCTCTTTCAGTCAGTAAGCGCAGCTATGCTCAAAAGATTACTGCAATTTTACCCAAAAATACGCATTTTTTTAGCAAATTAGCTAGCTAGTTAGTTAGTAGCTATCGAAAATGGTGAAAATTCAATGATATAAGATACGTTTGACCGCAGTTTTCTCAAGGGCTCTCAACTTTTCAAGTGTTTTAAAGTATACACTAACTTACTAACTAACTAACTATATTCTCCAGCTATGATTTTCAAGTCCTCAAGTCTCACACAGAGTGGAGCAGTTGTTTCATATGGAGTAGGAGCAAGCACATACGGAGATACACAGCAAGCACTTTTTCTGTACCTAAGCTAGTTAGTTAGTAACTCCCATAGTTAGTTGGTTACCAAAGCATAGATAGATATGGATGGAGTAAAAACTAACTACCTAAAACTGTACAACAACAACAACAACAATCCTAGCTAGTTAGTTAGTACATACATATATACAGCACTGGCTGTGGCTGGGATTTTGCTAGCTAGTTAGTTAGTAGTACTTACTTGCTAACAAAACTTACTCCTGTGTTTAAGGAGGGAGATGAGCATTTCTCCAGCTCTTTTTTCTGAGCTGCGCTCCTGCTTTACTACTTTACTACTACTACATGGTCCCAACGAGATTCAGTCTCATTTCGCTACTGGGAGTTGGTCCACTCAACATGAGCTCACTCTTTCACTCTGCGTGTGGCCACTAATACTATACTTGTTTGACACCTAGGACGAGAGGAGATCTCGAGGACTCTCTCGCACTCTTGGCTCTCCACAGTTTGTCTTGACACTGGCTGTGACTGTGAGTGACTCGAAACAGTTTGTTGCATCTATCCAGGGGATTTTAAACAATTGATAAAAAAGAAGAGAATTTTTTATTAACATTTTATGACTGGGTGTGTTAGTATTCGCAAAAGACACCCCTGCTAATTGATGCTGTGAATTTGGATAGATTCCACTTTAAAGTGCTGTGGTCATCCTCATCATCATATTATGTTTGTGTTGGTGATCACATAATATTATTGTTCACGTGTGACTTTGTGTGTTTAGCTAGGCTTGAATAATTACTTAGTGTGTTGACTAACCAAGTTTTGAAATCCTTGGAAAGTTTTTTTTAGTGAAGTGAATTGTGTGAAAGATTAGAAATTTTCATGTGTTTTGAAGCATGAATTCATAGTGTTAAAGTGAAGTAGCAAATCTTGGATTTTAGAGCCGACTGGACTTATGATTTTATTGTGTGATTGATTACCTTATTGAACGAAATGAGTGGTGTCCTCTGCTTTTAAAAAGCTTTGAGTAAGTTACTGCACGATCTTGTATATCATTTTCATGATACCCAAATTTATTCCAAAGTTTAACGTTCCAATTTCATTCTCGTACAGCATCGAATCTAAAAACATTTAAGATCCCCCAATGTATTCATTTCCAATGGCAAAAAAACATGATCTTGCAACCTTTTCTAATTTGTTTTTATTACGGAAATAACAGTCACTAATACATAGAAAATTTACTACTCACAATAGTAAATTACCCTACTAATTGAACATTTTATTGGAATGCTATAAACTTTTGGGAGAAATCACTTCCTTCTAACTAAACTATACACTACTTTTATTATCACTAGTCACACGTACAGCATCATCCTGGTAGTCTCATTACTACCAAACTAACCGACTAGATAACACGATATTTTCATCAATAACCAACTTATATATTCCATATTCCCATGTGTTCCCAGGGTCACTACTTGATCTGATTTTGAACTCGTCAGTTGACCATGTTGAACCCTTTTATGGACACACATCCCACGATGGGTATTAAATTGGAAGCACCAACAATCCCGGGCAGTGATGCCACACATAACCCGTTCCATCATTCTCATCATGCTGCGGTCCATCCACATCATCCTACTCATCACAATGCATCTCAGTACCATCATCACCAAATTCATCAGACAAATGGGTATCATCATAACCCACAAATGTCCTATGCTCACCTACTACGCTCAAGGTAAGTAAACACTAGTACATATAGAAAAATTCGCAAACAAAAACAAGGCACAGTGTATAGCAAGTGGAGTTTGCAAACTTAGTTAGTAACTTGTATGATAAAGAACTAGCTAACTAACTAACTATGTGTGTATTTTGAATTTTGCAGAGACTTGGGTGCCCACTTGTCAACCCCGGATACTCAAAATGGCGTATTTGGAGAAACTCCAAATCACCATGTGTTATTTCACCCTCCATTAATGAACCATCCAACCCATGATCCAAACTCGCAAATGAGACTTGGTAAGGGATAATAAAAAGTTTGCCGAAGTAGTTAAGGGATATATTTTATGTATTAGTTGGTTAGAAAGTTTCTAAACGATTGTAACAAACAACATTTATTTTTGCAGGCATGGAAGTGTATGCCCGTGACCAGTTCCAAACGATGCACTCAATGTCGGGTGCATTCTTCCGGTACATGAGACCTCCTATAAAGCAAGAACTGAGCTGCTTATGGGTGGATGTGGACCAAGCGAATCCTAAGAAACCGTGCATGAAGACATTTGGGTCCATGCATGAAATCGTTACACATATTACTGTAAGTTTTAGCTAGTCAGTTAGTTAGTTGGCTATAGTTAGACCGGATTATTAAAAAAGTGTGTAGTATGCTCTAACTTATTATTATCATTATGTAAATGACCCCTGGTAGCTATAATGTATGACTTTGTATAATTTTGTTAACTTTTTTGATCCGTATGAAGTAGTATTTTTGCGTGTGCCAAGTGATTTAAGAATGAGGAAGAGTAGGTGATGAGTGCTAAAAACTGTGTTTTTTTCTTGTCTTTTAAGGTGGAACATGTGGGTGGACCTGAGTGCACAAACCATGCATGTTTTTGGCAAAATTGTCCACGCAATGGACGCCCTTTTAAAGCAAAGTACAAATTAGTTAATCATATTCGTGTGCATACTGGAGAGAAACCGTTCCCGTGTCCTTTTCCTGGCTGTGGCAAAGTTTTTGCCCGGTCAGAAAATCTCAAGATTCATAAGAGAACGCATACAGGTCAGTACGAAAGTTTAAAAGTTTACCTCTGCTTTTAATATTAAAATAGTGGTCAGCCATAAGATATACAGACGATGTATCCTTTTCTCATGAAAACTCAGGTTGATAGTTTTAGGCTCTAACAATGCTTGTCTGTTTGTCTACAATATTGCATTATTAATAATAATGCACATAAGTTGTTTACTTCTCACGACAAAAAAAAATCCTTTCGTAAAGCGGCTTTTGTTCACATCCCAAGTACACACATAATTCAATTATCCAAGTCTATTCATAGGTAGTCAGTCAATAATGTTATAGGTAGACAGGAGTAATATTTTTTGACTTTTTTCCAAGTATTCCTATTTGCCCAACTATATAATGTACTCCTTACATAAATACAATGAAGTTTTTCCTTTTTTCTTATCTTTTACGCTGTTTTGTCACAAGCACTTACTTACTTGTACACCTACTTATTACTTGCTATCCATCACCCAATAGAGATAAATGAGGACCCTTATAGCTAGTTTCATGAGTTTTTTCTACTCATTCCTGTGAAAACCATCAAATACTTTAAAAACATGTAATATTTATCATTGGTAAAATCTTGTCGTTTGATCGTGTAGAACCCCAAATTGGATAGAAAAGGCAATTTTTCCACTAAAAAAAGGTGCTCGTAGGTGTTTCATCCCTTCTTATCATGGGACAGATCACTTGTTTTCTTTCGAACTTGTATATGTTTTCCAATAATCATCATCATTGTTGTAACTAAAGCACTACAGCAGAGAATCCCAATCACACAAACTATGACTATTTGTACTAGTTTTGACTTGGCACACATTTATTTTTAGTGACCTTAGTTAATATCACGTATACCAAATAGTTTCCCCTCTTTAGATCTACCGCGAAAAGATTGTAATCGCTAATTCGATCATATACACTTGTGTCGTTCGTATCCTAGTCTCATCTTGTTGTCCTTTTGTTATTGCTTTCGTATTTACTTTACCCTGTGATAGTAACTAACTAACTAACAATGCACTGCAAACGGTCCCTTTTGAGTTTCACTTACGACATATACAAGCTGACAAGGCAGGAGACTAACTAACTAAAGTTAAGTGGTAGGTGTGGTATGGTCATTTTTACCAACCATCCTTTTTAAGGGAGAATAGATAGTAGCAAACACAAAAGTCCTAAACAAATTGAAAACTAAGAGTGTCGCCAACTCATTGTGCTCGAGTGACGGACTCTAAAGTCGGGCTCCAGTAGTAATGCAAAAAGAGTATAGTAGTACATGTGTAAGTTGTAAGTACGATATTCCCCTTTGTATGTTGTATTTACGACAGTGACTGAGTGACGACTGTTGGTATCACTTTCCAAGAATATATAAATACGAGTTTTACATGGTGTGCTAGAATATTTCCCTATAGTAGTAGTAGAGTTATGATGGGTTACCTTAAATAATACTTTGGTTACCTATCTAGCCCATAAAATTTTAGCCTGTCGGTTGCTTTTCTTTCACTTCACTTATTATTGCTATTATGATTATTGATGGGACTTTTAAGGCCAAAGGGAACATTAATCAAAATGGACTGTCAAGTAAGCCAAGGATAAAGAAAATGTACACACAAGTTTGCATATTGGATGTAAAGTATATTAGAATGTGCATGCTTAAGATTTAGGTGTATTCTATTGAATTTTTTAAACAAAAATCCCATATGGAGTTACATTATTGCTCTCAAATTGAATTTCTTTCCAATTTATTGAGGATAAAGGCTAAACGAATTAAGTTTGGGAAAACGTTCTCTTGTAATTGCTGCTATTTGACTCGTTAATTTTTTTTGCAATCATTGTGATGCAGCCCACCCGATTTATAGCCTTTACATAGCATAAACTATATTATTATTTAGTTCATTTTTGCAATAAGGCGTAACACTACAAGAAATGGTAATCAGCTTTATTGAACGATAATGGAAAAATTATGTTATCTAGCACATTCTCTATAGCAAGTAACAATGAGGTCCGCACTCTGTCTTATAATTTTTCCTTTTCAACTTTTTGCCACCTTTAATAGACTGACTATTATGCCCTTCATAGTAAATGAGTAGCAGATAATTTACTACTGCTTCACTTTTCATCATCATCTCCTTATGCAATTTAACGTGCTAAATCATAAAGTGAATCACAGGAGCACGAAAAAATGACTTGCACATGCTCACATGTGCTTTTTACAAGTTCATGACGAGCAGTTTCCTCACTATATATAGAGACGTATAAGATTGTATACACAGGCAAATCTCTAATCTATATGTAAGTGCATTTTAGTATTCACTGGTTTGGTAATTTGGTAAGTTAGTTAGTTAGTTAGTTAGTTAGTAGTTATAGTCAATTTTTTATTATTATTATTTTCGACTCTCCTATTGGCTCACACATTGAATGATCACAACTCTTATTTTTTATGTGCCTGTCTATAGCGTCTGCTCATTCCATCTGTCTATAGCTCACTCTTATTGAATTTTAGGTACATTTAGAGTAGTCACTACTCTCAACGTTACAGTTTACACACTTGTATTATAGAAGCTAACTAACGAACACACCTTAAAGGAGAAAAAAATTGAGTCGTCTATTTAGTTTGTTTCACGTGGGCAGATGTCACATACGCACGCTATGCTCATTATTCACATTTTTGCTCAAATCCTGTAGTGAATGCAATGTAAGCAAACAACACTTTTCTGCTTTGTCATAATAAACACATCCCATTCCAGAGTGTACATATGTACATGCATATGTGAATGCATTCGAGATAGATAGTAGAAAATTTCGCGCACATTATAGGTACTATTGCTATATAGCCACTATCATGTATAATAATATCGTTTTGCATTTTTTCTCTACAAAAGAATGCATAGCTAGACTACTATACTGTTTCCTCCATAGTTAAGTTAATTCAACTGGCTGGGATAGGGAACGCTAATGGATTAGTTATGGTTAGATTAACTCTAAAGCGTTATTTACTAACTAACTATCTGAAAAACCATCTCTCGTACCAGTGTAGAATGTCGTATAGAATGAACCATTTTCCTATATAATGATGCGTAGTCAGTTGGAGATACCAATGCATTAAATTTTTTGTGATCCAGCTCCAGGTATATAGTCTATAGTTCGTTTTTTTTCGCACTAGGTTAAAATAAGTGTGACATGCGATGTAAACTGACACGAAGTTTTGTACACAAAATCTCATCAGACTGTAGATTTGCATTTCTAACCAGCCTAAGATATGGAAACAGTTTTGGTTGATGATTATATGAAGTCATAGTTTAGTTAGTTAGTAACTAACTAACTTGTGGCCTTAAGTTAAGGCCTTATCTGTCGGTCTTTTCCTCTGTGTGTTTTTGAAATGAAACAGTTCATATTCTACATAGTACAAAGCAGATGCATAAAATTCGTATTCAAAAGAATACACATCTAGGCTTAAGAGTTTAGTTAGTTAGCAAGTTTACTACTGTACTAGCAACTGCGGCCTAGGGATTACTATTTGACGCGCGAATGCTTGCGTTGTATGACTGAAGGGCCCTTGTTCACCTCTTCTGTCATCTCGTTTCATTTGGTTCCATCCATCCGTGCATGCATGCATGCATAGATAACATTGGTGGCCAACTATAACCAAGAGAAAAACGCAGGCCCTGTGTGAAAGTGTTGTTGTTTTCCTTCTTATAGGGTTTTCCTTCATCCCGCCCGCATACTTGTTTCACACATCATTATCATCATCTTTCTGTCGTTGTGTATTCATATGCCCATGTGTGTTTGTAGTGTATGTATGCATAAGAAAGATTTGTGCACAAATTTCGTGTATAGGCTAAGGCAATAGTGAAAAAAACTATTAATCATACTAGCTATATAGCTAACTCAGGTCACAGTTAGACTAGCCGCTATAGTTATAGAGAAAAAATGTACTAGGTAGCATGCACGCCAATGAATTTAAAGATGGGTGCTCCAGACTAGTTTAATATAGGGATCTATCAATCACCATTACAGGCAGTCAGTGAGTGAGTTACAAAGTAGTTGCATTGTTGCTTTCATCTCTCGTATGCACAATGACCTTAAACTGGAATGTTTCATCAGGATTCATTGGCTCATTCATTTGTGTATGTCTGGTTGAGCCCTTTTGGTATATAGCTTATGTGTGTACACATGTTAGTTTGGTGGCTAAATCCTCTCACGTTTGGTTCACTGGGAGCATAAGGGCTCTCATGTACAATGGATGGCTCAAAAACTGCGAATAATCTATGCAGGGTAGGTTAGGTAGACGCAGACGACTATGAAATGAAAGTTACTTTTATTGTGCACCTATAGGATTCAGTATACCATGTAAAGAAAAAAAAGCTGGCAGAAATCTGTAATATTGGTTGATAAAAACACATCTGCTGTATCTATCGGTTGAGTTTATATGAAAATTGGTTTTCATATTTTTTGTATGCAGTTTAGTTAGAATGTTTTGGTCTGGGGGGAAAAAATTGGCCAAAAAAATTGTGATGCTAATGAGTTTTGACAGTTGCTGTATTCACTGGTGGTTTGGTTTTTCGGTTTGATTTGACTCCAAGATTACGGAAAAGAGGGTTACTGTCGGCATTTAGTTACCAACTTAACTTGTATATATATTGTGTTGTCGCCCTTCAGGGTTCTCAATGAAGGTTTACTTACAATGCAGTCCCCCTCTCTTCGTATATTATTATTGATTTGTCTATCGGATATGGATAATGTGCGTAGTAGCGTTTAGTTATAGTTTATGTCTTGGTTAGTTGGGAAATAGTGATAATAATAATGAGGAATAAGGAAACTGTAGTTGAAAAGGGACCCTTGAGCCTCTATGTTGTGATTATAATGATGATAATAGTAGGATAATGAAGTTCAAGAACTAACTATGCATGTGTATGTGTATGGGATTTTCGACACTTTGAATAGTGGAGGGATCCATCCCACCTATTATTATTGCGCATAAGCCAGGGCATAATAATAACTTTTTGGTTTCTACGTCAGAAAATCGTATTATTGACAAAATTACCTTTGGATTAAGTTATTGCACGTATTTCGATAAGGTTAGAGGAGGATGAAAGAAATCAATGTTGTTGGTAATGAAATTTTTGTTGACATTTAAAAAAATACGTGGGTGAATCTCTGTGTGTAATATGGAGGAAAAACAATTTTGAATATGGATTGTTTGGTTTTTTTTTTCTATGGATGGGCGAGCGTGAGAATATCTCACCTCTCCAAATGATTTTTGCTGGAAAAAAACATTTCATAGTATGGAGTTACCTCCCTCGACCAAAACTTAAAAAGCTATCTCCTCATTCATT
>Ga0210040_10005185_pt1 | contig 16684 bp, 11 predicted proteins | sample CryGeyCG12114_NA_FD_185462 | JGI IMG/M metagenome (GOLD analysis project Ga0210040, IMG submission 185462) | Groundwater microbial communities from aquifer - Crystal Geyser CG19_WC_8/21/14_NA (SPAdes) (version 2) | ecosystem: Environmental > Aquatic > Deep subsurface > Groundwater | place: USA... | reverse complement strand
TACCTGGAGATGAAGTCGGTGTAGAGTTTCCCCATAGCGGCAGTTTCAGTAATTTCTTAAAGCTCGCACTTCGCTTCAAAGAGCCAGGACGAGTATCATGTGAATTCTCCATCCACAAAAATTCAAAGAATTTTCTCACACAATGCAACCAAACTGGTCACCAATAATTCTCATCACTCTAAATACTTATTTTATCAGCCCTACCAGTCTCATTTCCATATTTGGTGGAATTATCACACTCTGGTCCACACTTTCACTCCTATAGTAATACGTACACACTGGAAGTCAAATGCAAGTCAAAATGTGAACTCATATTCGCCCTCGAATTGTCAAACACGCTATAACTTACAAACCAAAGAATAATACGATTTCCAGCAGCCCAAAAACAATACCAACTATGAGTAATCCAATACACACAGTGGTGAATATTCATTTCATATACTACATAGTCTCAAGACAATACAAAGCTACCTAGTTAATGCAAACAAACGGTTCACAATGTAATCGAAAGTCATTGTTCCTTTCTGACTATGGAACAAAACTTGACAAAAATCATTTGCAATGTAAATTCTACCAAGAAAAATACCAATGCAAATCTAGTGTGTTGCCAATGGAATGCATGCAATCAATACATGTCTGGACAAAAGACCGTATGCAAATGCCGGCAGCATTTTTTCCATGCATATATGTAGTACAACCCATGTAAGTTAGCACACGTAAAATGCTCGATATGCCAATCAAACAGAAACCATATGGCAAAGTTAGTTAGTTAGTTAGTTAGTGTTACACACAGAGGAAAATGGAGCAATATCGAATACGAATATATAATGATATTGTCGGCTCCCTAAAGAAAGTGCCGGTGAAAAGTTATACTACACACGTATGCAATGGCTAGTTGGGTAAGTTCACTACTTACTTTCCTTATCACCATTTATTATGATTATTGGCTTAGGATTGATATTATTGAGGTATACAGGAAAGAGAAACTTTTTGCATGGTGACTTACAGTGTGCTCAAGTTTGACGTACAGTTTGTAAATCTAACACTAAACACAAGTAGTATGTGTTGGGAGCAAAAAAGTTGTGAAAATAAGATCTGTGCAGTTTGTTTCACTCAATTTTATACTTCTAGACTGCTACCCGTTTCACTCAAAATCATCCTTTCACTCGTTCCGGTTATAGTGGGGAGCAAAAGACTACTCAAAAGTCTACATGGGTGATTCGCAACTTTTCAACTCACATGCAAATGTGATAGTGAGCTCACCGCCGCATTGAGATCATCCATACGCAGCAGCTTACTAAAAATGCAGTTTCTCAACGCTTTCAAATACAATTTTAAAAACATTAAACCAATTTAAACTAAATTTTTAACTGAAACAATGCATTTATCCACTAAACCAATGAATTCTTCACAACAATAGGCAACCAACTTTTACGTGATGACATGCGGCCCCCTAAGTGAAATTCAAAACTAGAAGAAAACCGAAAGCCCAGCAGAATCTTCCCTGTCTAGGAGTGGTAACAATTCCGACACACCCTGATACACCAATGTATAGATGCACAAGCGCTTCTCACTACTACTACATTTTACTTCTCCCTTCGATCCAAAGAGAAAACTCATCTGACTCTTTCCTATCTTACTTACTACCAATTCTAACGTATACTACTCTAAACCGGCTTTTGCACACGTTAGATTTCTCCATCGTCCCAAGAAAAAATATCCCCTCCAAAGATACCAAGCAACTAATGAGTCCACTTTCTCCCCTTTCATGGAAACGGAAGGGTGACTTGAGTTTCACAATAACTACCTTATCCGTTTTCTTGAAAAAGTCACAAAGTTGAGACCTACGCTTAAAGATACAAAAACATCAACTCCTAAATTATGTACTCTAAAATAAGACCTAAGACCAAGAATTGTTTATGAGAACCTCAAATTACTTCTAGTTATACACTACCCCTACACATTTCTTCACTCACGCATTGCGTTTAATTCAAAAGACTAATTTCTTACTTTGATTCTCCTCATTAAGTCCTTACATGACTAAAGTCTACTTTAGAATAGATTCATAGAGCCCGTAAAAAAAAAATTATGAAGATAACATGGGCACAAGTCTACAGTCACGTAGAGCACTTCTTCTTAACAACTTTTCTACGATTCTAAGAACCTGCTAAGCTTTTCTGTACAAACATATGAAAATCATTGAACGAAAAAAAACAAGACGGCAAATTAAACAACATCGGCATTGAACAAATAAAGTTAACGCAATACTAACAAGGTAATGGAAAAGTTGTGCACCTGGAAAAAGATCATTGTGAAGGACTTTTCGTGGTTAGCCACATCAGAAATAATCATTAATGTTGAGTGACAGACACGTGACCAATCTAAGCGTAAAGTAAGCAAAGGTGTGTAATGTCGGCAAATAACAGAGATCGGTGTTTGCCTTTCAATTGAACGTAACTTTCAGTAATTTGGATAAGGGGCTCAAATCGTAGATGTAGGATTCCAAAAACAACAGCTTGGCCTATAAGGCTAACAATATGACACGGAAGAACAAACTATTCTCATTGATTACTTTCGCAGTTTTGTGAGTGATTTTGATTTGACCCTCATTGCCTATATCCGACGTGCGTACAGAAAAGAAGCAGTATTAGTCGCTCTTTGTCGCCTATAATAAGTAAACAAGTTGTCATTTTCTCCACTCATTAGCTCTACTGCCAAACACAATACAGGTGTGGGCAATCTATCACAAGACATGAAACATTGTCATTAAAGATTTGAAAAAGGAAATCTATAGTTCATTTTTTAAGACGTCACCACACACAAGTCAGACTGTCTGGAAAAATGGCCATTCAATCGAAAGGACAGCCGCAAAAATGGAGTCAATAGGTTAGATTAGGTGGTAGCTTGACAATGAAAATGCAGATGAAAAATGAAAATTACCTTATTGACTTGTAGCGTACGTACTAGATGTGCACAAAAGAGTTCCCAAAATTCTTGAGAAGAGCCATTTAGAAAGGAGGAAAAGATATTCTATCTCAAATACGTAAATATCTTTCTTACCTGTTTCCAGTTCACCAGACGAATTTAACGTGGAATTTTCTTCGAAACGCCTACCTGTAAATTCACAATAAAATACTTATATTAGTTACAAACGGTGAAATACGTAGAAACTGGAACATTTAACTGATCTATTCATATAAGTAGGGAAACCTTACCAGGCCAATGACTACTATTGCGATTATTTGCTTTTCGATTCGCCTTATCTTTTTTGTTAGGTAGAAATTTCATCAAATTCGTTTTGTTATTCTTTTCACTCATACTTGTACAATAGTCTGTCAAATTGTCCACACAGGATTTGTGTACATTTGTTCCACACTCTGAAAATGTAATAAAATTGAATCTAAATGAGCTTTCCGTATGTTAAAAAATGCAAAAGGAAGGGTTTAAAACAGACATACCGCACACATATCCTTGTGGACCAACTCCCCATAATAGTTTGCTGCACATATTGCATTGCGTATATTTTGAATAATGTTGAGCTATAAAGTGATGGCCATTTTTGGAAATCTGAAAATTTGAATCCATCAACACATAGTTAGCATCTTTATTGATGAACTCCAAACTGATTTTGATTTCCGACATATATTTCAATTACCTTCTTAGCTTTTATCAATTTTGACTTCATAGATTTGTCTTTAGAATTATAATACGAACATTTATCCAGCACAGTTCCCGAGCTTTGCTGGTGACTCCTGAAGCTAAAATTCTTATGTAACACGGTAGCCACAGAATTTACTATGGCTAGTGTTTCGTCATCATGCTTTTTCTCCCATTCTGAACTGCTTACAAAAAGTGATCCCACATTAAAAATAAATACATTCATAAAGTTCAACTACTTTAAATTTAATGCACTCAGGTTTCGCTAAACTCACTGGAGAGAGTCCAATGGCGGTAATAAATAATCTTCCATAATCCTATGTTGCTTATTTCTATCTGAAAGACTTTCTTTCAATTGGGAATCAGGAGGGCCAAACATTGTGCCCAAACCAGCTTGTCGTTTATTATTAAATTCTTCTAGCTGCTTATTGATTTCTTCTCTAGCTCGTTTTCTTGCATTGCGAAATCCCTGAAAAGAAATCCAAAAGAATTAAAACCAACCTACTGAATGGAAGTTTACAGAAGTCGATACTCAAAACAAACACAACAGTTTTTACCCTTCGCATAGTTTCTATATCCCCACCCTCTAGTCCTTCGTCAATTTCGGTGGATATTTTCATATCCACGTGAGGAACATGAAGAGGCTAAAAAATAGCAAATAAAAACCATTAAATACAATAAAAAATTATTAAATTTCTCGAAAAAAGGACTTTTTGACCGGCAGAACTTACGGAAGTAGGTGCAGTGAAAGTGGAATGGATTTCATAGGCCCATTTGCCCATATCTTTTATACTGTTTCCTTCGTCAATATAGAGAACATTCGTGAGGATATAAAAAAGCTGTGAAAAACATTAGTTTTAGATTCATTATTTTTTGTTAATTGGTAACATGTAACTTTTAGATTGACTTGAACTTACGATACTACTAGGATCTAATCTATTATTTAGCACGTAAGTGAGGAAGACAGCTAGGTGAGCGTGATGTTCTTGTTCCATAAGTTTCATGATATTACTGTAAGGGCCTAGTCTGCCAATCTGAAAGAAAAAAGTTGACATTTTATAAAAAATGGAGCCAAAACTGAGAAAAACTTTTCAACTAGTTATGCTCTGATTGATCCGAATAGAATAAACTATAATTCAAACTATAATTTCGATTTGCTGTCTTGTTTTGTAACTGTCTATTGGTCAGGAATTTTCCATTTTTTTTCAGAAAACAACAGGATTTCATTAAACAGGAAACTTACCAAAGGGGTAAAATGGTCCGAATGTAAAGCACCATCATCTTCTTCCATAGAAATAATGGGATCGTCCATTCCATTGCTGCTCATCTGCAACAACGTAAAATTAAGAGTCATGATGATTCAAACTAAATTTATATAATACAGCGGAACTTTATGTCGTCCTACTAAAAGCTTTTAACTTTCATTTTTTGGGCTATAAGTAATTAGATTCGGCAAATGAAATTGGAAAATTTGCAATCTAATGCCTCATGATAATATTTGTTCCGTGAGTAATAAATATTACAGAGGAAAATTTTTCCATTATGCATGCATGCACATATGAATACATAACTTTACTATTACATGGTGTATTTACTACCGTAAATTCAAGAATAGTAATGTTGAGACGATTCAGAATTTTAGAATTTATTGATTACAGAATCTGAGCAATAAAAATCTTCAAACTTTAAAAAAAAGTTCGAAAATCTAAGAATGGAAATAAATTTTGTCTTACAAGTGGAAGTTTCTAATGCTTATGTTATTAAAATTTCGCTGTATCACTCTATGGACACTAGCTGTCATTCCAAGCTCAAATTTTCTCTGCTACTAATCACGCAAATAAGGCTGGCAACAAGTATTTAGTATACTAACCAACTATCAAGACTAACGAGCTATAATAAGATGCATAAGCATGCATGAATGTGCATCATCAAGTACATACTTTGTGATGGTCAACACCAAATTGATTTTCTCTATCTGAGCTCCGTTTTCCGTAGGGTGGGGGTGGACTTCCTGGTGGACTTGACAGATTTCCCTTTTTTTCATCCATAGAGTTCCAACCCGCCGTTCCAGCTACAGAATTTCGTGATCTCTCATCAGTTGTTCCACTCAAATCGTTCACAGAGTCCGCTCTTTTTGCTTCTACACAATCCATACAAATAAAACATTTTTAATTCACTACAGCACTGCCAGCAACACAACATGTGTCCCCAAAAAAGCTGTAAATACTGTACCCCGTGTTTTCAAATGGATAACCAGTTAATATTATTATCCTTCAAATCGTAAAATTTTAAAATGTTGAGCAACATGCAAAAATTCTGACGTGAATTGACCCCTCAAACTGTGCAATAATCACTACCAATAACAATACATTCGATTTTAATCATAAATGCCCAAATACCTTCATTGTTCAGAGCCTTTTGCATAGCAACTGGATCCGGACTTGACTTGGCTCTATGATGCTGCTGCTGATGACTCAAAGGAAAGCCGCCTTTATAATTCTCGGTCTAAAAAATTAACAAAACAACCACAGAATTAAAAATTGAAACACAGCAGAACCTGATCCACCAGCACATTAACAATTAACGAAAGATAAAAAATGAAAAAAATACGAAACAAGAGAACAAATATATTAAATTCACAAATAGTATAAAGGCACACACTTTTTTTCTCCAAAAAGACTCCATTATCAGTTACAGTCACAATGAAACTATCGCGAAAATAGAGGAAAGGCAAACAAACTACAGGCGAGAGCAAACTACTAACTAACTAAAAAAAAGTTGCCACCAGTTGACATGACGCACAGACACGATATTGACAGCAGGTTTGTTTCATTCATAGTTACGAGTTGGAAACTAGAAACTGACTGAATCGTGCACTTCCAAATGACCTTCACACGGGCTTCAAGTCAATGTAGCCAAATTAAAGCTGTTTTCGCTCAAAGCCCACAAAATGGCGAAAAGAAGTACTCATTATATAGATCATCAAGTGAAGAAAAGTAAAAGCTAGATAACTTTAGTTAGTTACAAGCAACGTATGGACACAACTGTTGTTTTTCCCCGTCCTCACAAGCATCGAAGCATCCCACACATAATCCAATCGTTTGGATAAATTACCAAAGTTTGGGACCGTAAATCTTGTATTTATCACCATTTCAATTTATCAACACTTACTACAAACAATCTGTGCAAAAAATTGCTTCCCAGACATACTGCACTAAAAGTTAAGCTTGTTGACTATTATTTTAAATGTCAAACCAATGAATCCATTTAAACACTGCCAAATACTTTCAAAATCTCTGCAGTGTACAATAATAATAAATAACTCCCAATTGTTAATATGCCGGTGCAGTTATCACTTAAGGTATCTAATAAACTTACTATACATTACAAACTACCCACAAGCAACAAAAACCATCTTTAATTGGCATGAAAAAAAACATTGCTAATTCCAGCTCAACTATGAGCACTAAACCCCAAGTACAAGATTTACGGCCAAACAACAAACCCAATTAATTGGTGAGAAATGTAACTTCATTCCTTCATTCACTTACATTGTCAGGGTCAATGTTAGTAACATGCCCCATTGAATTGTTTAGACCTTGACCAAACTGATTAAGGTTAACACCAAACGGATGATGACTGGAAGGAATCCTCATATCTGAGGATGGAATGGACGCTCCAAAGTAAGCACTATGTCGTTCATATCCACTGTTGGGAGGAATCGATCTGGGGGGTAATGGGGGAGGGGGCTCCCCCTCCGCATTTAATCCCATGGGATCCATACAGTCTTCTTGCCACCCTCCCTGACTCGTGTTGCAATACATGGACATGGTCATCGGATTCCGATGTGGACGCATGGGATATGGGGGAGGAGGTGAATCCATTCCAGGTGATGACATTGGCACGTATGGAACAGACTGGTGGGATTGAGAGGAATGATTGAATGGAATGGGTGAGTATGGCTAAGATGTGGAAATGAAGAAAAAACAGGGAGAAAGTTAAAAACCGATACCGAAAACAACAGGATATGTTCAAGTCAGTCAGAAATTATGTTCAACGGTGGGAAGAAGTCAAACAAAGTAATCATAATCATTGCCAAAAAATGTAACTCAGTTAGAAATGGAAGCACTGGATTTTCACGATATTCTTAGAGCGATAAAACGGAAAAAGTAACAAACAAGAAAAATCTCAAAATAGAAAAAAGTCATTCAAGAAAATAAAAATGATATTAGATTCCATGCTATAGCAAAAATTGCTTACCGACAAATTAGGAGAAGTCTGACGAAAAGTTTTGATTTGCTTTTCAATATTTCGCAGCCTTTGTTGCGCCTTTTCAAACTCCAATCTATCCTGAGAGGCTTTGGAATCATCATATTTCTTCCAAAATTTGTTCATCTCATGAGTTGCGTTCTCTCTCATAAGTTGAAGGGTACGTAAACGATTTCCTTGCATTTGAAGTTGGATATCGTGCTAGAAAATTTACAAGTAAATAAATTATCTTTATTTTCATTCCAAATTCTACCAATCCATCCTATATTTATAGCTGCCAATGAAATTAAAAACCAAAAATGTCATAATATCAAATCAGAAGCGCTCGTATCTCATGCATTTTATACATTCGCCTTTTTTCAACGTAAATAGTTTCCATAATATTTAAATACATGGATGGATCCAACAAAAATTGATTTTTGTTGCAAGTTAAAGATTTTGACTATCTTTAACCTGCATCTATATAGGGCATTTGAAAACTTACATTGACCGGCAGTGGCGCAGTGACTCTCTCATGATTGCCAATGTGTGGACGTCCACCATTGATATGACTGATAGTACCACCAATGGAAGGCATATTATTAGCATCGGGCGGTTGAACCGTCAAAGTCACATATGAGCCAGCAGCTAATAATAAAGGAAACAAAAATAAACAACACTTCAGTTAGTTCACTTCACAATAATAAAAACAATCATAACCACATTATTTATTGCATATTTGAACTAACTAATTGCACTGAACTCAATAAATTCCACTCACTTAACTCGTTTTATTCAAAAGTTCACAACTTGACCTAAATCACTAATGCACATATGAGGATTTCTACCCATTTTTCTTGGGAATTTTTGGCTGAGTCACTAAAATTGATAGTTACTTATCCAAAAGGGCAAACTTACTTCATGATAGCCAAAATGAACTTGATTTTCTCTGCGTTAAATGCAAGACTGCAGTCAAAACTAAAAGTTGTGTTAAAACAATCCATTAGGTAGCTAATGCACAAGATGATCATCGTGGTACCCTATTTTTAGCAGATACTCCTTCAAATCTTACATCACTCTTATGTTAGTTACTACTAGTAGTGTGAACTACTCAAAACCGTAGTCAGTAAAATAAAAATAACATGTTTAGCAATATGCACAATCCTGCTAATCGTATTATACGAATCTGTGCGCCTTACTCACTCTGCCATTAGAGTTTCAATGCTATTCTATTCCAAACTATGCGACACTATTTATCTTGGAAAATGTTTTTTCGGTGTTTGTTCAGTTCTTTTACAAAATGAAATGCGGTTTCATAATAACCCTTCAAGAAAACAGCAGCCCATTACCACACTAATTTAGGCTTTAGCGCCGCAGTTTTAGGGATCACAGTTAATGTATACAGAACAACATGTGCATTTTCTATTTCTAATGAGATGAGTACACAATTTGTTCAGACCAAATGGTAACTAACTACCTACATTTCGGTTTTCCGTAACAAACAACTGAATTATATGCAAGGCACACTTTACTGCATGTACACTGTACAATCTTAAAGGCACTATGGATGGACTGCTAAAGCCTCCTGAATTTTGAGTTGTTATTGGCAAACATTACAGAACAAGTAAACAGACGAAAGATTACCCTTACTGTATTCGCCACAGGTGATTTATAAATATTTTTTACCTAGAATGCAATTTTGCTATAAATATTTTGATTATTAGCATGTATCAACCAAGTCAAGCAGGAGGATCATGAACTTTGCTCTTTCGATGGTCAAATTACCATACGAGGGTAAACTAATATTTCTTACTTCAAACAAGTATAATCAAGAATACCCTTTACACGTTACCTCAGATCAGATGGTAGAAAATGATGAATTCTAGAATTCAAAACAACGAAGCTGTCCAACTAACTAACTGTCTAATATTTTCAAACTGGAATAAAGACAGTGAGTTCACTTTTACACAGGCTACGGAAGGAAAATTGAAATCAGTTTCTTATTCTTTTCCATTAAAGGCACAAAACACCAGGACAAAAAATTCACACACTACCTGTTTCCTCTTCCAAATTATACGTGTGCACTGTATCAACTTATCTATCAAACAAAAACTGGTCTTGTCTTAGTTAGTAACTCCAGGACTGTATGCATGTTAAACACACATTTTATCTCACTTGGGGCATCGTCCCATGAACAGAAATTCATCAAATATTGCCATTTCTCTTGTCAACAAACTACCTCGATAATTTTCTAATCTAATACTAATATTTACATACAAATCACTTTTCTTGATGCAAACTTAATTTTTGCGATAAGTTCTTTTCGTTTTAGACTCTACAAATAGATACTTTCGGTCAATACCATTAATTAAATAAAAATACGGTTATCATTCTTTGTGAAACAAGGTAAACAACTTGTTTAAAACTTATTGAAAATCAGTAGCTCCAAAAACAAAACATGCAAGATAAGATAACGACCAAAAAGTGACTGCCAAACTGCCAATGGAGAAAAAAGCTTTGCCAAATTCTCCGAGACCTGGCATAGGGGAAAATAAAAATCCCCTGCCTTTCAAGCAAATCATCAGAGACTACTTTTATAGTGTAATCTCGCAAAAAGCCGCAGCCAGACATAGTGACGAGCATTTTACGAGATCTTTGACTCATCTGCGTCCCCTGGAAAGTTTACTGTACAAAATTTTTTCATCTCTCAAAAATGCACACACATAACATGGCCAAAATTCTAGTGTAGTAGTTGTTAGAATGCCTCTGAGGCTCGTAAACTTGATTTTCATTCAACTTGTACAGCTAGGAAAATATCCAGCTGGAGTGTGCAAACTAAAGTATCAGGATGATCCTAAAACTTCCTGCTAATCTACTGTCTACAGTTGAAAGTGAAAATCATATACACCCTGTTCCCCTATAGGTATACAGCACACAGTATTTCGTTATGTAATAAATAAAAGTGCCTGCAACAATTACATACTCTGACGCCTTAAAAATGAAAACAAGCTTCTACAAACCCTACAGAATCCATTCTCGCCAACTAAAATGCAAACAAAATTAATTAGAGCGGCTCGAGAATTTAGAAAATGCCTTTTTCTATAAATTCCACATTTTTTCACCCCTAGATCTCAAAATAGTAAAAATCGAAAAATGATCGCGTAATACCTTCCCAAAAAAATAAACAAGCAAGCATATCTAAAAAATAGGAAAACGGGAAATGCAATTGCCCATACACAGAGAGACAATTCATTGCCTTAGCTTCTAAAGCTCATCTTCAAATGCTAATTGGATTCTGCGTTACTTTTTGAACAGCACGCATAGGATAATCACGTCAAAATATGTCTTGTATTACAACACAATGGAGAAAATAAATGGAACTTGCTGCCCACATGCAAACTAACTACCTAACTAAACATACAGCATGATCCCCTTGTGCAAAATATGGACATGGCTAATCACTACAACAATACAAAATACAAACTGGACAATCAAAGTGACATACCGTTCCAAAGAAGTGAAACTAATTCACCTCACGATTTTTTTTCTCTACAAGGTTCACAGCACTATAAAAATTAGAGTGCAGGTAAAGTAGAGAATGAAAATCCGAAATTTTGCTCTCTTAATAAATTAGTGACGGTGGATAGTGGATACTAAAATGTTGCAAATTTAATGTGCATCAGGCTAGACGGTGACTAGACGGTCGAAATTATGTGACGATTTCTATAAAAATTCCACACAGGTTAAAAGCCTCGATAAGACAAACATTACACGTCTAGGCGTTCAAAGATTGCATCGAAAATCAATTGAAAAAAGAGTAAAAATTGGAACACTGCACACCATTTCACGACGCTTTTTTAACCCCTAACAGAAATGTCTAACAACACAAACAACGAATGACTGACTGACTGAAAAATCCACTGGTTTGGTTTCTGTAAGCCGCACACAAAAAATCTTGTTCATTCACTGAGAAAACTCAACAAATCCATTCATTACGAAAATCTGAATTTCATTCACTTAACAACCCACACACAGACGAAATATAAAATTCATCATGTCACTGTTTACAATAATTTATGAATAATTTAATGCAACCGGCCACGTTTTTCGTGTGGAGCGCAACAGCGCTATAAAATAATAAATAAATGTAGTTACAAACTCACTAACTAACTAACTTTATTTACTGCGTACGTTCTAGCCCATCCAACTTGTGCCATGTGTAATTCTTGTAGCAATTCTTTAACAAAGATTGTTTGAGTTCTGTTCACTCTCACTCACCAACTAACATTTCCAACTAACTACATACTAGAAATGTATGAGTGAATGAGAGAAGGGGAGGAAATTTTTCATCCCTCAAGTGAACACAAACACACGACTTTTATCAATTTCACCCTTACCAAGGGAGAACTAACTCCAGGTTTCCATGTGTTCTCCCTGCGTATGTGTATTCTCTGTTTGTACTCATTATAGAGACTGGCGAAAAATTATATACTCTGTGGGCAGCCCTAGTTGTGTGACAACAATGAAATGAGGGAGCAGTAAATAATCATTGAGTGCCAGCAGTGAGTACTTTTAGTTATAGTTCTCATTTTCCCTATGCTGTAAACTATAGAGATAGGTTTTAATACATAGCGATAGGGTCCCGCTTTGTACCGTGGTTTTTAGAGCTAAATACCGCCCCAAAGGGTTCCAAAATTCGTTCAAAAATTGCTTAGCAAAAACAAGATTTCATTTGGTGAATGCCTTTGAGAATAATCGTATCTAAAGAGGAAGTCAACTTTAACTGATTTGTCATCAAACACATATGAGAATATAAGGCCCAGGCGGCTATTATTGGTGACTTATAGTATTGAACTTTTCGGCTCCATTTCGATTTCATTTATAATGAATATAAGGAACGGCAAAGGAAGTGAAGTGAATGCAACGATATGATCAGTGATACTGCGAAGAGTAAGAAAAAGAAGGGATGACATGAATATTATATTACGAGACCCTTAACTCAATCCATTCTGTGTGTAACAAAAAATCCTGCTGTGTGGTATTCCCTACCCTGCACCCATTCATTTCCTACGATGACCGTAAAAATTGGAAAAACATATCCCGAGGAAACTTTTTAAAGATTTACTATACAGCATATGAAAATTATTTAATGACTAAAGAGCAGTTTTGTCAAGTAATCTAAAAGTATAATGTTTGGTGTGGGTTTCATCCAATTTGTATTGCAGTTTTGGCGAGCTGGTATAAAAAAGGGGTGAAGAAAATGTATAGATCAATCTTCTAAAAGCATGGGAAAGTGAGCACATGTGAGAGTCAATAATCATAAAATGAGATTGCTCTCCCCTGTTGTTTTAGAGTAATAACGTACATGTTAGAATTAAAAGAGTATCATGTCAATTCATTATGTTTTCAAGTTTCAAGGGAGGGAGAAACTGTAGGAGCTAAAGCTCTCAAACACATTAAGTTTACAAATACTAATACAAAAATCTAATCTAAAAAATTAATACAGCTCTCGTGTGGCACAAATAACATAAATTTCAGGCAATAACCAATAGCATTGAAAATCAGACTCGGAAACTAAATTTATGAAAAAGGTTAGCAAAAACGTTGCATTCAGTTTGCTTTGAATAATTTTGTCGAGCACGTACGGAATCTAAGAAAACAAACATGGCTACTGAAGCCGTATTTTACATTTTACTATGCATTATGTTTTTTTGGCAAATAATATCTTCTGCAAAATCTAATCTTGTTTATATTTGCGCAAATATGTAGTTGCAAACTAACAAACATTAGAATATTGAAATTTCCATATTCTGAAAATTGTTGTGTACTGGTAAAAGTATAAATTTCAAGTTAATATTTCGTCCAATAGGATATTAAAACCAAGATTTGAGTAGGAAAGACAGATGATCTCACTTGAACGTGATTGCGCAAACAATGATGATGATAATTCGTAGAGTCTAGTCATACAATTAATTCCACACACCACACAAACAACATCCTAGTTGAAGTGGGTGATAAAGGGTGCATAAGAGTCCTATAGCCAGCCAGTAATATTATTCATGAATCCATTAGCTTGACCACAAGGATATTAGAGGACTTTGAAAAATCAACAAGTATTGCTATAGGGGAAACACATACCCATTGCAAAATGTAAACTTCCCTAACTTTAACTAAGCCAAATACAAATCTTCAAATCGCATGTACCAATATGAACGCATTGTGTTGCTTGCTTAGGCTCTGAATTCACTTTAAACTCCAGAAACAATGGAAACATTGATTTTTAAAAACACTCACAGCGAATCAGTTCAACAACTTCAGTATGATCCTTCTGCTCCACACATGTTCCATTTACCTGTGATGAAGCAAATAGGAGTTAGTGACCATTCAACTGATTTTTATTAGATTATGGCCAGCAGATTATTTTACAAAACTAGACTTGGCAGACTCACTTTCAAAATTACATCTCCTTCTTTTACTCCAGCTATGTCGGCAGCACCACCTGGGTTAACAAAGAGCCATAATCAACCATTGATTTCCAATAATCATGGCAAAAATAGAATTAACAGTGAAACACACATTTAACGTGGAATCCTACCTCGTTTGATAGTTTGAACATAGACAGGTTTGTCTCCTTGCAAAGTAAGTCCGTACCCATTGTTAAATTGGAGAATAAGCGATCGTGATTTCCATACGTTGTCCATCTATATCCAAGAAATAAAGACAACAATTAGAATATAACTCTGCCATCAACTCCAATATTACTTTCAAATAAACGTGATAATTGAACTTACAATATTCAGTCAAATTGACTTAGCATGAATGTTGCTGCCAAAATATAACAAAACTTGAACGAACCAAGTAACAATAAGATGGGGAAGCACTTGTGTTCATCTAACTTTTAAGGTTAGGCCGTCATAAGGCACAATTGTTTGTGAAAAGTACAGGTTGACGAAAAAGGCACATTTAAAGAGTATAAACTTTGAAGTTGCCAAAAATGTTTTTCGCTTTATGAACTATGCAGGGATGGAGAACAAAGCACCGTTCACATTTTCAGGATTGCACAGAGTTTTCTTTCAGCATCAGCACATTGGCATATAAAGTGTATTTAGCCAATTAGCCAGCCATCAATTGATTAATTAATGAAGCACGTAAACAGCATGGTGCATTAATTGCTGCCTTAAACAGATCTATATTTCCTGAAAAAAGTAAGAACAAACGTCATCAATATTTCAGATTCCATAAATAAAACAACTGATGACCAAATCCCAATTAAACTACCTACTTTAGTAAACAATAATAATAATCAACTTACAATGAGTAAACAGTAACTTCGATGATTCGACAGCTACAAATCGCATCGCAATCCGCTATTCGTCAGAAATTTCTAAAAACCAGGCACGATGAAGGCACAAGTTGAAAAATCTGAAATCCCAAACTACTTAACTTTGTTGAAAAAAGTAGCCACCATAACTAACTTAATGTCAAATTCACCACAAACGAAACAGTAAACTGGCCACAACTCAACTGTCCCCTATTCATCCCATCCCAATTTGTTAATGACCATATAAACCAAACCAAAAGACAATTAACTTAAGAAACCAAAAATAAAAATAAACAAAATTGATGTTTTTGAATCCTACAAGTGGAATCTGAGAACCCAGGATTACGACTTATCGACTTTGGTGTTGAATTCAAACAACGCGAGGCAAATCAGCCTATCTCAGGAATGTAAAATCATAATGTGCTGTGCTGCTCATGTGCATTTGTCTATGACTTAAATTCATATGTTATTTTCCTATCCATATAGTCAGAGGCCAATCCCAATATTCGGGAACATACATACAGGAACTAGGGACATAGAGGAAAATTGTGCGCCAACTGACTTTGTGTTGAACACAAGTTTATTTTAGTATTAATAGTAAGTCACTTTAGTAAATAGTAAATAATTATTTGTTACTACCTAAACTAGTATTGCCAATTAGATAAGTCATCAAGTAACTAACTGCCCCATGTGTGCCTGTAGAGCGATAAAAGTTGACCAATGTGAAAGATATGGCCAGTGAAGGGAAACAAAGATATCGCCCTATGGGACAAATATTTATGTTTGTGTGGACAATATGACCGATTTTGATGCTTTCAAGTAGTAGTATTTACTACAGTGTGAGTGGATTCCATTAACTATTCGATTTTTATCAATAATATGGATGCATTGCAAAGATAGATACAGGTAACGTATGAGTAATAGCATAGTCACGCTCACGAGCATGTGTAGTATGTAATGAGGTGTTAATCAATCATATCATAAATAAATTTGGCCTTAATCAATCAGTATTCAGTATGCGATTCGATTGAGAGAGAAATATGCATAAGTGATATGATGGACGGTTTTGCGTACCGTGGCAATTAAAACAGTATTTAGTGAGACGATTTCGTTAAGTGTGGAAGTTTAGTAGCTCGTACAGAACTTCCAAAAACCGGGATAGTTCGTCTTTCAGTACTTATTTTTGGGAGGACGGAGGAAAAATCCTGGTCCATGCAAGAAGTGCAGAGAGTTAAGATATTATATTTTGTAACTGGTTGCATGATCAAAGCCTCATTTCAAAATTGTTTTATGGCTGGCGTCTGGCGTTCATCACCAAAAAAAAATCTCAAACTGTATTGGTATACGATAATTTGTGAATTCCCCATCTCTGGCATTATCATTAATGGTTAGCGTCATTAGGTGATTAAGCATTTTTAGTAGGTGTTAATTATAATGTGTTCAAAAGTCCAGGAAACC
>Ga0210040_10005184_pt1 | contig 16685 bp, 9 predicted proteins | sample CryGeyCG12114_NA_FD_185462 | JGI IMG/M metagenome (GOLD analysis project Ga0210040, IMG submission 185462) | Groundwater microbial communities from aquifer - Crystal Geyser CG19_WC_8/21/14_NA (SPAdes) (version 2) | ecosystem: Environmental > Aquatic > Deep subsurface > Groundwater | place: USA... | reverse complement strand
CGCGAAAATCAAAATGATGTTGATTGATGATTCAATTTGCGATTGCAAGTTGGTGAACAGAGAAAGACTAGCTGATGAGACTACCGAAAAACGATAAAAACCCCTAATTATTATTACTGGTTTTTTATAATATTAATATAAATAATTCCTTATAACTCGGCTTCGTCGGTATACCCTCTTGCTGAGGTTTATTTATATGCTGAATGTCGTCCTTTCTTGAACAGCTCATAGGTAAATATGTCTTCCATTTCCAGCTCAATCAATAATTTGGTACAGAACAGAGGAAACCCTAACGAGCGTGCATGTGAATACAGTGGTGAGTTACCAAACAGCGCAAATGGTAAAATTTAAATCATTTTACATCCTCAGTTATAAACTTCTTCGGTCACTGCAAAGAGAATCCATTAGGGATTTGGAAAAATGTCTATGCGGATACTTACAGGGGTTTGCCTGCATTGTAATACTTTAAAATAAAAAAAAAAGGTATCCTTCCATCAGCTCCACTAGGGCCACTGAATGCACTATTTTGGTTTAATTTTCTCTAATTCTCAAGTGCAAAAGAATATAGGACAATAAAAAGCATAAATGCTCGTTGACTTGACTAAGACCTCTCATAAATAATTTATCGTTTCACACTGCATCCTAAAACTGGCTAACTAAGCACCAAAAAATATATAATTCAAATCTTTAACAAACTTTAGTTTCACTGTAAGTATCTAAAATTCACCACACGTAAAACTGCTCTGTAATGGTAGCAATGAAATAAAATATTATTGTTCGAGTTTAGTACCGATACCAACACCAAGCTATTCGGTGGCTCAATTTATCTATGTGTAATAATGAGGTTCTTCTTTTTTTATATCATATTTGTAGCATCGATACATTTTACCTATCATCGTGATTATGCCCCAAATTATGAAAAGAATGAAAGCAGTGGGGAAAAAATATTGCTTCATATTATCATCTTCCTCCATATGGTTCACAGTTGTGTATTTTCTGTCAGAATGATTTCTTTGCCCTTTTACTGCGCCATGTTGCGTGTTGTAGTTTTCGCTTAACAATGCATTGTCATTTCCCCCTTTGCCAGACTCAATATCCACTCTTTGCATGGTATCAAAGTCATCCATAGTACAATTTAGTTCATCATTCCCAAAATGGTCGCCAAATGCACAGTTAATTTCACCATCACATTGTAATGAGTGGTCAATACAAGAAACTGGGGATTCAGGGGAACATCGAAATATTTCTTCAACATGGTCTTCATCACAATCTTTAAACAGAGATGTCATTCTGCTATTATTTCACGTTTTAAAATATAGTAAGAGGGCAAAAAATCTCAAACATGTGTAACATACCCGCGTATGGGGTAAAAACAATAGTGGCCAGTGTTTTCTTAGGTAACCCTCGCATCCAAAAGTAGTCAATATGAACTGTAACCCAAATGGCTCCATCTGAGCTTATTTGGGCCCTCGGACCTCGTAAGTACAATGGCTCCAATGCCTTTTCCCATTCCCGAACTTTGTGGCAAACTTTGGACCCATTCCCATCCCCTCCATGAAACTTGGGGGGGGGGGAATAAGAAAAATTAATCTATCGCTATACCATCTCTGTCACCGAATCTTAATTCTCATCATAATCCTCTATACCTACTTACCATTATATAATCCTTGCACTCACTCAGATAGTAAGTGTGGGTTGTATTTACCGTTCGAAGCGCTGCTCTTAAATCTGCCGTTTGAATCACAGCTGACAAACTTTGTCCTTTTACAGGAGTCACAACAGAAAATGTCTCAATTGTTTTCTTTCTGGAAATCCCATCAATATATATTTCCACTGTGAGGGATGTGTCTGGTTTCAGATTCAGAGTCAGATTGCTAGGCATGGATAAAATATTGAACGACACCGATACTGAATCGTCATCTAAAAAATGGTGCATTAAATTATAATCTTGTTCACAAAAATTGTGCTTGAGCTGTGGATTAATACACATTTTTTAATACAAAATAACACTTACAATTGTCCTCGACACTGCTCCCACTGGCAAAACCTAGATTTGTCAACCAAATGTAACTTACAACGATATAAAACATGGTGTTTGACAATTCCATTGTTCAAACTTGGTCAGTAGGACCCACAGTCTGAAACAAAGTGAGATCTCACAAAATAAAGAAGTCTTTGCTGTATAATGAGCTCAAAATGCAAAACTGAAGTGAAAACTTTTCTTTTGGCAACAAAGACTTCATAGTAGTCAGTCAGTCAGTCAATACTATTTAGTTAGTCAGCGCAATGCGAATTTTTTTGATGATGCAAGAGGACTTGTACACATAAACTGACGACGGATGGAAAAAGAGATACGTCTTTGTTCTCTTTTAGTCATCTGGATTTATATGGATAACTGTGAGAAAATAGCAAATGTCTGGTAGATCTATTTGCGTAAAAAGTCTTATCCTATGCATAAATTTTTAGATGCAAGTATAGGAGCTTGTGTTTAAAACTTTATTTATTTTAGTGGTCCTATGCTCAATGTGAACTTGAAAATTCAAGGTGCGGTAGATAGTTGAATGTTTTCGACCGATTGATCCTTGGTTTTGGTTACTATATTTGTCAATTCGCTATCTAAACAAGTCGATGCATAATCGCAAATGTTGACGCATTTCGTTAATTAGTTGGAAACATGGGAATAGGGATCTGAAATATTTTATTTCATTCTAAGAATTTTTCATCGTCAATGATTTCTGCAAACGTCAACAGCAATGGACTTTATGCGAGTTTTGCATACGAACTTGGTTTTGCTGGCAGTTGATATTTTTGCGATGGTGGCTCAAATGCAGTGCACAAAAGTTTGGGATCTGTTTTCCGTCTTGTTTGTTTTTTCTTTCATTTTATTACCTCCTTGATACTTTGCACAGGATAACATTGATCGGGAATTGGTTCGCTACTACTTTGAAAGATAGTTAGCTACTACATACATAAAAAGTACGAGCTTGCCTTTCTTGGTAATGAACTTTATAAATTAAATGACCAAATATATTTAGAATTGACACAAGCCAAAACAATTCTAATATTTCAGCATTGCTAATGAAAAATTATATTTTAATGAAAATGGAAGGAAATTCATGGTGGTGGACTGAAGAGATACTATTCATTCCGCCATGAATATTTTAGGCGGTATATTCAATTTTTAGTGCTTCTAGTCTATATAGTTCCCGGTCTTGTTTTTAGTTTATAGTTAGTTTAGGGCAAGTTACATAACAACAGTGTTTCAAGGCCTGCGAAAGGATAGGGAACTACTATTTTTTACTGCCTATAAAAACCAACCCCTAATTAACAAAATGCATTGCGACGAGGCATCAAATCAGTTTGTCTCATGATGTAATGATGTTGATATAATTTGTGTATTACGCATTGACTCACCGAACAAATAAATACAAAATAAACGTAAAAAAACTAAGCTGACTTGTTCTTCAAACAAATAAATTATATTTTAAGGCAATTAAGTCTTTTTTGTGCCCAGCCTGACTTGTCTGAGATCTATTTGCTTAGGGCAAATTCTGTTGACCACAGGTAAAATTAAATCAATGCTCAGTCCCTGTCTTGATTGTAAAAATGAGATATATTGAAAGATAAATAGACAGCTTTAACTTTTGGTAAGAATACTGAGCTGAAGTGAGATTTTTTCGGGGGCGTTTAGATGTGAATTGAATTGATTTTAATTTTGTTCCTTTTGATGATGATGAGCCATTGTAATAGATGAGATGTTATACAATACAAGTAAAGTGTATTTTATTCACTTTTGTCTTTCAATGCTAGAAAAATTTAATTAGGTAGATACATTTTTAATGCATATACCATGTAATAGACGGATGTTGGTTCAATGAGCATCGGCGTGTACAAACGAACATCTGAAAACACTAATTTATTTTATTACATGTAGTATCAAGAGTTTATGTGTATCATCGCCGAGAAATTTCACAAACGAGCCTTTTCATCATTGAACTTGACTTTTCATACAAACTAGGATTTACTATGATATCTTCTAATTTACAAAGTTGTTACAAATGCACTGTACAAAAGCTCGGGATCTGTTTTTGTTCTGTTTGTTTTCATCTCTTTTTATTGCCCTATTGGTTTCTTGTACAGAATAACATTGATCAGAGTTGCTAGTTATATTTAACTCACTGTCAAACTGGATGTCTAAACCTGTCTTCTATTGGCAATGAACTTATAAATTAACTGTCCAAAAATGCATGTAACAACAACCATAAAAGTTAAATGAGCAGTTTTCATAACTTGTCTAACATTGCTGCTAGTGCTATTGAACAAACTTGCTTACAATATTCATATATTGTGTGGATTATTTTTTTAAATTCCGGACGAAACTTGATGAGATCATTTCAAAAATACTAAAAATACATAAATTCAAAACATACTGACAAACAGTAATTCAGTAACAGAACGCACTTCACATCATCACTACTGACTGAGAAAACAGAATCAAGCTATGCGAGTCCAGCATTTGGCTGACAACCAAACAACAACTTTGCATGCACAAACAACTTAATTAATGATTTTCGACATTACCTGATTGTTATACAGTTTGAAAGAATTGAAAAAATATTTTTTTCACATTCCCACATCTTCAATTGACTAGGGTTTAATGATTAAGCAACCAAATAGCAATATTAAACTAAAACAACACAAACAATTCCAACTTCAAACAGCAACTACAAAAAAGTTAAGAATAGTTCGAGAGAAATCTATCTCCATTTTACATCCCTGCGTTATATTCATAATTAATATCTCAGAGAGTTCGATTCGTATCAACCCAAAAAGGTTTGTCACGGTTTCTCATCGTTCATACATTATCTGGCGGCGCACTTGGAAACAAATGATGATAAGATGGCGGCTGTATTTCATCCTCAGATGCTGAAGGAGGAGGGGCACTAGGCGTTCTAAAAAATAAAAAAACGTCATATTTAAAAAACTCTCCAATGATGACCAAAATCAAACATAAATATTCTTTAAATATCCCTAAAACGAAAACTCGCCTATTTGTTGCCGTATTATGTTCGCTATGAGGGCTGCTAGGTTGGTTTCTTCGACTTCGTCTCATTGTCATGGTCGAGAACCGATGCATTGTATGATTGAATTTCTTTTCGTTCGCTTTGGCCAAAAACATACAAGCTCCAAAAATCGATACAGTAACTCCCAAAAAGATCAAAATTATGTACAAAGGACTGAGCAATGGACCCTTCTTTGCAGGTGGGAAATATTGAGTATTAATTCCAATATAAGGCCTATCAGTAGTTGTGGTCCTTTCAGTCTGAAATGTTTCATAGATTTCTTCCGTAGACAAAGCTCTTTTTTTGCAATTTTCCTCATCATATCCGATATGTCCTAGTGGCCGCTCCCATCCACAATTTATAATCGAGTCGCAAAAGGCCCCAGTAAGGATACACACTTTGTCATCCGCTGGTGAACATGAGCGTAGCTTATTTTTGCGGCCAACCCATTTGGCTATTTGAGTAAGGAATGAAGTGTTTGGACATTCTGGAAAAAAAAGAACTTCTTTAGAGTAGCTACTTAACTACATCATTAAACATTGCATACAAAATTCAAACCATCGTAGATACCACAATCTTCTCTACACTTTGTCTAACTCTAACTAACTAAACAAGGATCCTCTCATTCATCATATGAATTGCGTTAATAGCTCAATTATTAATGGCTACTTACTGACTAACTAACTGGTCTGTAATCTTGAGCACAACTTCACAAGGAACGTCGCAAAATGCTCTAGCATGAATTCATATTTTTCCTAGTTTGGGCTTGGGCATAATATGTTCCGTTCTGCACTGTGTGTGCCTTATATCCATTTCATTCGTATTCCTCACACACAGCATTCAAACTACAGATATATTTTTGTGGATAGATAAATGCATGAATAATTTACATAAAAAATAGCAGTTCGTATAGAAACCAAATCAAATGTAAACTGCTCACTGGAATTGTACAATTATAGTACGGCTAAATCTCCTACCCTAGTAGCTGGTTTTCGTGGTGTAGTGGTTATCACGTGCGTCTCACACACGCAAGGTCCCCGGTTCGATCCCGGGCGAAAACAGTTATTTTTTGCTCGTTTAATTCCCGTAAAGAATAAATTTTTTGTGATTTGTACATATTTGGAGGTCAGCTAAACTATTTTTTGCATTAAAAGAGGTCATGTGAAACAATAACGGGGTAATTACTGTGGATTACAACAGCTTCGCCATCAGATAATTGGCATCTTCATGAATGCATGGTAGATGTGCATGATGAATGAATATAAATTGGTCGATAGTATACAGATCAGATTTCGCAACGAAAATAATTTAAAAGAGTAATGTGATGGTGATGGGAATTGTGTGGTATTATAGTTTTGTAACTAACCTCTATAAGCAGTGATGACCAATTGTACAGTATTCACTTCATTCCACAAAGCTTCTTCACGGTCTGTATGTATAGAGACAAGAAGAGAACTTTGATTCGTCAGGAAAGACCGTGGACCCAAAAGTCCTATTGGTTCACTTTCTTTTCTACTGCTAACTGTATGACCACAAACGGTGGAAGACTGTTTCCCAGACGTAAACTGTAAAAATAAGAAAAAAATCGTGTGTAGAATCAAATGAATATTTTTAACAATCAAATCAGAATTGAGTGAATAGAAAGACAAATACCTTTAAGTAATCTCTACAGGCAAGTGAGTTTTGTGCAAAACGGACCCTTAACCGCAAACTTTGTACAACCACCATGACTCCATAATTTGGTGGCGCTAGAACTACGAACTCTCCGGAAGGACTGGCTTCCATAATGGAGGCTGACGATTGGTTTCTAACTAAAGGGATGATCACAGACAATGTTTCTGTGTCGTAATGTGTCAAGTCCAGTGTTCCATGACCGTTCACTAGTTCCATCAATGAGGCTGAATAGAAAGAAAAATATTTGGTAGTAAACTTTGCAAGCATGGCGATCATGTTCTCTATGCATGTTTATGTGTTCCAGAAAGATGTATTGCAAGGAACATAAATATACCAGCGTGTGGAACGTATAATTAATTTAGAAACGGCAGTCAGTCAGTTTATTTTCAAAAATGCCCTTTAAAATGTTTTAATTTTACTTTAGACTATCTAGATGAATCGTTATTGTTATATCGTTAGTAAAGACAAAGGAGTATAAAATACTACATAACATTGCATACATGGCGGTATAATTACTTCTCAAACACGCATGTTGCAAAATTGGGCGAGAATACAACAAAACCTCATGACTTTCATTACTGACTGACTGTGACTATAGAATGTAGAAAACAATGCTCAAGGACAATTCTCTCATTGTGTTTCAAACCAAAACCCAAATTCTAAAGCCATTGTTCAAAAATGAGCAAAAAGCATCTGAAACTTACGTCCATATTTGAATCCTGTGCACATATACAGTTGAGCTAGTATGAACAGACAGTAGTGAAGATATAATTTGAAAAAACGTGCCACCCAAAGTGTCACCATTTTGTAACTTTAAATCACAAAACCAAATCAACAAAACAACTAATATATGTTTTCACATTTGTTATCCAAATTAAAAATTGATATCACTGACACCATCAAACCAAACTGTTAAATCGTCAGAAAAATCTGTTTTTTTTTAAAAACCACTAACACAGATGGTTCGTAAAACGTTCTTTACAGATTACATTTTACTCACTTGCTCACTACTTGTTGTTTACTGCTGTGTGTTGTACAGTCATAACACCAAAACTAGCTAAACTTCCTTAGAATTGTTGCTTACGTATACTGCGGAGTGGTATCTCAGAAAAAACTGCATATGCCTACAGCCCAAACTGTACTACTTTTTACTATACGGGGAGAACTCATCCTAACTAACCAACTAACTAGTAACCAAAAGATTTTGTTGTGAATCAAATTCACCCCTATACACACTGCAAATGAAGCCGCTGCCTTACTGCGGGTAGGTTATAACTAACTACCAACTTACAGTGAATAGCATTACGGGATGAATACTACAGCCTCAAATACACACAACTGGCAACCAAATGTAGTCATTCAGTGCTTTACTAGAGTTACATAGTTAGTTAGCTACCAACATTAGAGTACTGTACGTACACACCCACGAAATGCTTGTAGCACTTTATATCGTACGAATCTAGCCCAATACTATGTATTCGCGGATAAGGATGAAGAAACGCATGTAAATGAAAGGTTCCATGGATTTTGAAGCTGTCTAACTTAACTAACTAACTAAGTAAATCATTTTCAAGACTAAGATACAACTTTTTCCGTCTATTTGTCCAGAAAAGCGAAACAAAATTGCATTATTGTAACAGAAAACTGTAGTAGCTTTAGCAAAACTGGTCTGCACACTCGACAATATTAAAATTCATTGTATACATGAGCTTAATAGTGATTTATGCCATACATTAGTCATATTCACTCCTTCATGTTTAATATGTGTGGCCACACTCCCACTCATTTGATTCTATGTTAAAGAGCAGTGAGACTGAACTACAGAAAAAAAGAGACAACAGTGAAGGCCATTATCCTTTGAGAGCGAGAGCAGGAAATATGGTGCTTAATTGCTTAAAATGTATAGACACGACTCATCATCACAATTGTTAGCTTTTTTTAGTCTACTCCTCTGTATTTCACATAACATGCATTGTTGTTGGTTGCTTATAGCTTTTTCGTGCATTACATATTGTATATTGAAAAGAAAGATCAAAAAGTTCAATGTGTACACTCAGTCTGTGTCAACTTAAGTTTTACAAGTCACCAGCTTTACAATGTGCAAAATGGTTCGTCCCACTTGACAGCTCGTATAAAATTAATTATAGACAAAATTATGGTTACTTACTTACTTGGATTTGTTCATATATAGTTGTTAGTTTTTAGTTAGCTTGTTAGCTCTGCCTAATATGCGATTTTGTACTGCAGGGAGAATAGTTCATTGAGAACTGTATTTTTTTAACAGTGCCGGTCGGTGACATCTGAAATCACGATTTGATTATACTGCAGTTAGAGCCTTGGGGCTCTGTACAATATTATTATGGCAAAAACAAACTTCCGGTCTAATTACTAGCATACTATATGGAAACGTAACCGTGTTTGGCATCCGCCTTTTACTGATGGTCAATGCCCATAGGTAGATAGTTACTTGAGGAATTATTTCGTATGAGGATTTCGGTATGCCATGTAACATGAATACTGGAGGAGCTGTGCGATATTAATTTCACTCACTTGCATGTACATAATCTTTGTTTTATCTAAAATCTTACGTATGCATACCGTTAACTGGGAATTTTCCAGTTCATTTTTCCGTTAAAAAAGCCATTGCATACAACAAACGTAATAAAAAAATATTTGGTTCGTCACGAATGTCCCAAAATTCTTCTACGTGGGTCCAAAAAGTTCCTTCGTTTGGTTTGTGTGCGGTTTTTGAACAGCAGTGAATTATAATCAAGGCAGTTTTGTAATGGCTATCACCACTGGAGGAAATTTGAGATGTTAATGCGAATGCGAAGGCCATATAATGCCCATTTACGTTAGAAAATATAGTTTCTTGGAATGCATTATTTATGTCATCAAGTAGTTAGTAGTTCGTATGTAATATAAGAACTCAACAAGAATGATCTATTGAGAAATCGTTTTAGTTATTTTCTATGTAAGTGATCCTAAGAATGAAACCATTAATATTAGCTAGTAAGCTGAGCTGATATTTTAGAGTTATGGGAAAATTTTGGCTCCCGTTATCTTTGTGCATGACTGACGAAAGTATAAACAAACATGGATTTTTCATGCCGTTGGAAATTAGACAGGGTCAGAATTCTCAGGCAGAAAGTCCTTATTTATCCTTAGAATTCCTTATTTCAAAAACTACTATCTTCCTAATTTTCTGATGCACTCTCATAGTACTCGACAAAATAATTTATATTGTTCTTTAAATCCTAAAACTAAATGGGGCCTTTCTATGTTTTACTATAATTCTGTCTTAATGTGGAACAAGTTACCAGAGTCAATTAAATCTGTATCTAGTTATAATTGTTTTAAAAAGCATCTAAAATCTTTTTTACTCAGTAAACAATCAGCTGAAGCATAATTAACTTTCCAGCTGATTTTTTGTATATGTTTGAGCCTGATTATTTATCTGTATTTAACTAATGAAATAAGTTTTTTTTTACTACTGTTCTTATTAAACTTCTATCGCATTACCAATAAGTATGTGTAATAGCCTGCTATAGTGGGATACATGCCTATTTATATGTATGTCTCAGAAATTATGACTCAATAAATGTTACATTACATTAAAAAAAAGTAAAATGAATTTGAGAATTGTAACTCTAAGCTTCAGCGTAATCTTTACATGTTGGAATCAAAATAAATTTATGCATTGACAAAACATAAAAAGGCGTTACGATGAATGTTTTTTTTCATATAATGAATTAACCGCATTAGAAATAGGAAGATTTTTCAACTATTTCGGGATTGTAAACGAGGTTAACAAAGCAGCTTAAAGAAGCCTTATTATTACAGCAATATTATTCCTGAATTTTTCATGATGTTTTCTATTTTCTTGATACATGTGACCTGATTCGGTAATTTGATTTCCGATCGATGATGATGATTGATATATTAATGAGAAATGTGGCTATACTTTTGCAATCATAAAAAATTGAAAGAATATGACACATATTCAATAAAAAATTATTTTATTAAACAACAATATCAAACCGCCACAAAAATGGGTGCCTGCTATCTGAAAAATTAACTATGCAGAAGCTAGGCAATAATTATTACTGTTGAGTCGAAATTTAGGCAATTATACATACATAAAACTGTCCAATTATCATCAGTACAAAATTTTCATCCTGTTTGTTTCACATTCCGTGCCAAACCATTAATTCCATTGCATAAAGTGCACTTTCAAAATGTTTGACAAAAGATTTATGGAAACATTCGTCTACTTAGTGGGAATTCAGGGAAAACTGGGCTTCATTCCATTTGTATGGGACGCCAAAAAACTGAAAATGGGTGTGGAAAAAAAGGATTTGATTCTCGCGTGGATTCATACAGCCCATCTTTATGTGTACACGCTGTACTTGGGAACAAAATATTTTTATGGAGCTCAAGAATTCCTCTACAATGCGGAATATTTAAACTCTACATTATTAGTTTTATTTGGTCTTATGTATTTTACAATCACTATGTCGCTGATCAGCATTTTGGTGCATCGATTTGAAATTGCTTGGATTTTCAATCAGGTGTTTCGGCAGTACTTCAAAATTGTCCGTAAGTTTGCAGCGTGCGTGTAGTGAGTAAGTAATGCTTATTGTATATTTGCTGCATTGTAACGCAAGTTTTGAGTAGCAGATTTTTTTTCAGGCAAAGATAAATCCATCCGGTCAAACAAATTGGTTGTAGCAGTACATGGAATGAACACAATATTTTTGTTTGGCCATATTTTATTCGGAGTACCCCAGTTTATAAGAAGGCCCACCGCCCCGCAATACCTGTATGGAATCGTGCCGACTGAATTCCAAAATTTGTATAGTTTGGCTATATTCTCACTTTTTGAATTATACTCCAAAACTGTGCTCCTAATTGGGATTGGGACATATATTCTCTCCCTTGCATTGTACGTGGTTCCAGTTCCTGTTTACATTGCGTCAATATGGTATGAAAATATTTTGATGTGCCTCACATTTCCTTGCAAAAAAGTCTAAAAAGAAAAAAATTGTACGTTTTTTTTACTTTTAAAATTGTAGCAAAGGTAAAATGAGTGTCTCCAGAAAAATTCGAAAGTTCAAGGAATTTCAAGTACTCAATATTTATCAGAACGAGTCATTTTTTCAATCCCTGATGCCATTTTTTTTCGTCTCGACGGGAATAGTTTTCGCCAACAGTGTATTTGGAGCAATCCGCTTGCAAACTAAACTGGATGGACTCGCGTATGGGATGTTCCCTGCATCTGTTGCATTATCAATCTTTTTCAACGTCATATTATTCCAGTACGCTTCGAAAGTGCATAAACGGTCATCCCAGTTGTGTGACTCCCTTAGACATGTTCGAAGCAGAAATAAGACTTTGCAAAGAAGAATTCGTTCTTTGAGGCCTTTTGGAATCCAGCTAATGCCTCTTAAGCATGCCAAGTTGTTTTATATGTTACAATTTCAAAGAGCCAGTTTAGACTACACGATTGCATTTCTAGAATTGTATAATTAGCTGACACAGAAAAATGGCACTCAAACAAGCAAAGAGCACGTTTCCTTTAAATGCTAAAAAATTAATAATAGGAAGGTGCAGTGGATTTTTTTCGAGCTTATTCATAGCAAAGCACAGATAAAGATAATTGAAGAGGGAAAAAAATTCACAACGTAAACTCGAAACTATCGTGTTGCTCGAATATATAGGGTTCTGAAACGGCAGACAAGTTTACTGAATTTCGGCGTTAAAGTTCAAACAATGCATCTACAAAGTCTGCATTTTTTGGTTTTTTGAGAGTCAATTTATTTTTAGAGGTTTATTGGTTAATTAGTCAGTTACTTTTAGCAATTTATTGTAGCATTAATAATTATTAAATCATACTCGAGTGAACTCGAGTACCTTCAATGTAGGCTACCCCGCTACCCCACAAAAGTTACAAGGCAAAACTTATGTATAACGATTTTTTTGTTCATGCATATAGTTTTAGTTTTTGAATCAGAATCCTCAAATAAGTTTAGCTGACTGCAATGCATTGTTTACACCTTTCAAATGAGTTCTCCGCTGTAAAGAAAATGAGCAGTAGAGTGAGAGGATCGAGTTAGACGAGTGGACTTATGAATTTGCTTCAGTGACAGCTCTGATTTGCAAAAAATTCTACGAGCTAGAGTCCTGATGCGAAGTCAGAAAGTACAATTTAGTCCAGCGAAATATAATCAAAACTTAATTACAAATATTTTTTCGCCATATCTATGAGCATTAGCATGTGAATTGTATTTTAATTCTGAATCAGTAGGTTAAAATATCATTATGGTGGTCAGACAATGAGCATAAATTATGCTAGAAAATAAAAGATTTTGTGCTTTGCAGGGAGCAAAAGTTTTTCGCAGTCTGCTTTTATGGACTTAACACCATCAATAAAATGGTTATGTCTATTTGGTAAATAAATCAATATTTCCATTACAAACCGGTCAAATCAAATACAAAATGCAATGTAACTTTGACTTTGGAAAACAGAAGTTTTTTCACTGACTTAGTTGGGGCTAAACGTTATCTATGCATACAAGACATTAAAATCATTCTTCATTTACAGTTGCTCAAAAAATTTATTCCTAGAGTCAGAAACAATGAAGGCTATTCACATAGTAAATTACATGCTTAATCCTTAAGAAACAAATATATGGAAGAACATTGTCAATAATGTCAATCCCATTATAATAATATCCAAATAAAACATTACAAAACAAGACATACTACTAAATCTTAAGGCTTGCATGGTAAAAATCATAGCAAAAAATAAATTTGAAGACAAAGGAACAAATCAAAAACATCAAAATAAGATTCTATAATCGATTGCAAGTCTAAATATAGCAATCTTCTTCACTCCCAAAACGACACAGTTAACTGTGGTTATAATTCATAATTTATATAATAGAAAATACTTTCCACTAGCTAAATATATAGTACATGAAATAACATGTAAAACATTTCAAAACTAAAATGAAAATAGACAAATGTCGACCAGAAACCAGAAATAACTTGACTATTCTCCAACTTACAATTGGCAAATGATACATTATGCAACTTCAACTTCAGGTCCTTTAATCCACAATATAAATATTTTCAGTCAATTTATGTCAAACATTGAACCTAGAGCTACGGTGCATACTAACTACACAGTAATAATATTACTTAACCTAAAAATTGTCCACAAAAGTGTCCAAAAAATGTGATCAAAGTGACCCTTTAGCAAATTTGAGCTACCGCGAGGAAAATATTCTTCACTCCCGTCTGAATGTAAAACTGTTTCTCCATAATCTATGCCCCGGTCATTAAAGTCCGAACTCTCTTGTGATTGTTCATATTCTGCACTGTAATGTGGGACGAGTAAACACAACTTGCCATAAGCGCCAACTTTGCACGCGCATTTTCCCCTCTGACAAAAAGCATTGTCCACACATTCTTCATCTACATGACACTCACTCCCTAAAAGGCCTAAACACTGGTCCTTCTCAAAAGACCAGACATACTGATTCTCCAGACTTCGGCAATGTGTTCGATTCCACCGTTGAATGCACTCCATCTTTTCGGGATTCAGCACATATGTCGTATTACAGACACAAAACTGCCCATCAGCACAATAGGAGTTAGGACTGCAGTTTGAATTCCGACTGCATTCCCTACCAGGTTGAACTACACACATGGACCCATTAAAGAACATTCCATTTTCACAGACACATCGCCCATGTCCACTAGAATCTTCAAATCCACACACGAGGAATTTACTTGAATCACAGTCCGTAGGTAACAGACATCGATACCCATGGTTCGAGATAGTAGAGCAAGTTTTTTCCTTCGTGGCCCAATGTCCCCTTATGCATTGACATTCCCCTTTGGTCCGCCCAGCAATCGGCTTACAAACAGAATTGGACACACATTCATGAGTACGGCCGTCTCGCCCACTAGTCAAGTCGCAAAATTCATCGACCAACATTCTGCACATGCTGAATTTCGGTTCATACATCATTTGATTATAAAACTCACAGTCGCAAACCCCGTCCAGACAGTTTAAGAACTCATACTTGTTGCACATTCTGCCCTCAGTGTTATTACATTTAGAACCATATCGAAGAAGACATTCTCTCTGTGGGGTTGGGGAATAACCATCCCTACATTGACAGTATTCATTCACACAGTCGGCATTTGAAACACAGGTGACGAATCCTTGATTCTCACATCTAGAGCCAACAAGAGCCACACAACTACGGATCGTTTCGTCCCAAATGAAGTCTTTGTTTTCCCCCTGGCATTTGCATCGCTTTTCTTCGGGATAAGAATCGTGTACGGATGCACAGTAGAGAAAATGACGTTGGGAACATAATCTTTGATGGTAATCACATGGCATTCCGTGGGTCAAATAACATCGGCCGTATCCGTTTGATTGAAACTGAGGATAATCACAGAGGCAGATTCCGTTAGAGCAGGTAGAATTTTGAACGCAATTGGGATTTTTTAAACAATTTTGCCCTTCTTTAGTCAAACATTGGTTGTCCATGAGAGACCAAATGGAACCTTTTGGACAATCACAAATACTTTGGATGCATTCGAGATTTTGATGAGTAGAACAATCCCGTTCGGATAGACAATGACTCTTGTATGACGAGATCAGAGCGCCCTGTTCAGTCCATAGAGAGAATAGAGTTGCCATTATGAGGCACTTTTGTACAATCTTTGAAATTGGCGCCATTTTTTTACCTACAGAACGAAGAGAATTTTAAACAAAGGTTAGTGTTGGTGGGAAACGGAGTAAGTTTAAATTCAGCCAATTATTTCTAAGAATCAGTTAAACAGAACTGCATACAATTTAAAATTGGCGTCTTATTTTACAAAAACCATTTTATCCATCATCAGTAAGTCTGTAAGTAGTTAATCACTTACCGGAACCAAATTAATTATTGTAGATTCCAATTACAAATTAACAACCTTGGTATTTTGTTTATCACTTTCACTAGAACTTAGTTACTTATCGGTATATCAAAAGGAAACTAGATTTTAAAAGCACAAAAATTCCTCCTGAATAATGAGGTTCTTGATCCATTTTGGTTCCACTGTGTTCCACTGATTGTTGAATGCAGAACGCAGAAAATGCGGTATGAAAACAAAAGAAAAGACTGGTAGCATTTTACTACAGAAAACGCTAATGTTTGTCTGAGCGGCTTCCAAGTGTGAATGTGACAGTGACGGCAAATAAAACTGAAGTAAATGACAGAAAAACTAGTAACTCGAACTCGTTGATATGTTTTGAACCATAACTAACCAAATCTTTTCTACGCATTCCTAAAATGGTCAAAGTTTTAATTTTTACAATAATAATCCCATGATGAGACGAAATACTTACTAATTATCATAATGTCTGGCTTCAGCACTGTCCTTCTAAACATTTCTAACTACTCGTATGATTGAAAGAATTCTTACCGTAATTCTTTGTGTAAGTATCTAGCCTTTACGTTTTAGATAAAGGCTCAAGTTCTCTGTATGATGAGTTCCATTATGTTCACAAGTTATATTTACTCGCCGTTGTATTCGTGAATTGTAATTTGCTCTCCAAGTTCAATAGTCTGTGGTGTCTATAAAAAATATGTCGTTCCACATCCAACATGATGTACGACTTTCAGCCTTTGTAACTAAACAATGTGGTCCAGTTTTGAACTTTTCGAAAATAGTTTTTGAAAATTATTCGAGGTGAATTCCTGACCACTTTTATTCAAACGAGCACGCTTTATAGACAGTGAATATGATTAGCCCGAGAGGATTTACTGCAGTTTCGTTCGTTACAAAGTGACGCATATTTGAGTTGATGTACAACAACTCTTGTTTACCCAATATCATTTTGTGAATGTAAACAGACTGTATGAAATATCTTCATTTTTCATGGTG
>Ga0210040_10005182_pt1 | contig 16692 bp, 9 predicted proteins | sample CryGeyCG12114_NA_FD_185462 | JGI IMG/M metagenome (GOLD analysis project Ga0210040, IMG submission 185462) | Groundwater microbial communities from aquifer - Crystal Geyser CG19_WC_8/21/14_NA (SPAdes) (version 2) | ecosystem: Environmental > Aquatic > Deep subsurface > Groundwater | place: USA... | reverse complement strand
GAGGCCCACCAGCAGCTTCACCAGCGTGGTTTTGCCCGAGCCCGACGGCCCCACAAACGCAATGGTGTCGCCGAGCTTGGCCCGGAACGATATGCCATCCAAGGCCGGCGAACTGGCCGTGAGGTGCTGGAAGTGCACGTTGCGGAAGGCCAGAGTTTCCAGCTTCTCGATGGGCTGCGGGTGCAGGGGCTTCACGTCGCGGGGCGTGTCCAGGATCTGCTGGAAGTTGGCCAAGGAAGCCTCCGTTTCGCGGTAGGTATTGATGATGTTGCCCATCTCCTGCAACGGCCCAAAAATGGCGAAGGAGTAGATAAACAGCGAGAAAAACTCCCCTACCGTGATGCGTCCCTGCACGACTAAGTACAGCATCAGCAGCAGAATGACGTTGCGCAGCAGGTTCACAAACGTGCCTTGCACAAACGACAGCGACCGGATATAACGCACCTTCTTCAATTCCAGCTTCAGAATTTTTTCCGTGGTGGCGTTCAGGCGCTCGGTTTCCTGCTGGGCCAGGCCCAGGCTTTTCACCAGCTCAATATTGCGCAGGCTCTCGGTAGTAGCGCCGGCCAGGGCCGTGGTTTCGGCCACAATAGTGCGCTGCACAATTTTGATGCGCTTGCTGAGCACCGAGCTAAGAACGCCCAGGAGCGGAATAGTCAGGAAGTAGACCGGCGCAATGACCCAGTACACGGTGGCCGCGTAGCCCACCACGAAAATAACGCCCACCAGGCCCACAAACAGCACGTTCACAAAGGAAGCAATCAGCTTCTCCACGTCGGCGCGCACCTTTTGCAGCTTGCCCAGGGTTTCGCCCGAGCGCTGATCTTCGAACACCTGGTAGGGCAGCTCCAAGGAGTGGCGCAGGCCGTCGGAGTAGAGTTGGGCCCCCAGGCGCTGGGTGATGACGTTGACGTAGTAGTCCTGGAAGTTCTTGGCGATGCGCGACACCATGGCTACGCCCATAGCCGCCAGAATCAGCGGGCCGGCGCCGCGCAAAAAGCCGCCGGGCGGCAGCTCGTGCAGCTTGCCGGTGGCCTGCACCACAAACTGGTCAATAATTTTCCGGAAAATCCAGGGGTCGAGGAGGGAGAATACCTGGTTGATGGTGGCCAGCAGCAGTGCCAGCACCAGCAGCCCCCAGTACTGCCGGAGGTAGCTGTACAGTAATTTCATAGCAAGGCGTAGTGAGTCAAGGAAGTAGGGCGTGGCCGGCGCGTTGGGCGCGAATGCAAACCAAGCGCCAGCGTAGGGCCTACCTACTAACAAGCAAAAGCCGAATAGGATAGAATATCGTGCCGCAGTAAGCACAACAGGCAAGCTCAGGTATACTGAGCCGTATTCTTCGCTGAGTCACTAACACCCCGAGTTACTCCGCCCGCATTTCCTCGTTGGCGGTGTTGCTACTGTCGAGTAGGAACTCGCGCAGGCGGTTCACATGCTGCTTCAGTTCGTCTACCCGCTCGGCCTGCTGCTGGGCCATGGCGGTGCCCCCGGCGGGTATCGACATGCTCACGAGCAGGTTTTTGCGCTCCTCCATCATGCGCAGGGCCACCCAGAGGGTTTCTTCCAGATTGCTGCGGGAGGCATCCAGCAGCCAGTCGGCGGTGAAGGCGTGGCCGGTGTGGCAGCGGTAGCGCGGCACCTGGCCGTGCTCCATTTCCCAGAGCACGCCGCCGCAGTCGGGGCAGGTGAGCGGCACCTGGTGGCCCAAATCGGCTACGGCTTCGATGTTGCCCACCGAGCGCTCGGCAATGGCCGCTTCGCGGCGCAAGTCTTCGGGAATAGGAACAATTGGGGGTAGGGGACGCTTCATAAGTTCTACGAGTAAATGGCCCATGCTGGCAATCGGAACGGCATAATCGATGTCGACCTGACTAAGGGCACTTTCGGGCATACTAGGAAATTCGGCATCGGCAGGAGTCTGCACCAAAGCCGTTCCCCCGCAGCGCTTAATAAAGTCGAGGCCGGCGGTGCCATCAAACAGCATCCCCGTGAGCACTATGCCCACCGTGCGCGCCCCGAAATCGACGGCCGCCGAGCGGAAAAGGGCGTCGGCGGCGGGGCGGTAGCGGTTTTCGTGGGGGCCGTTTACCACCAGCATATGGCCGTCGCGCACCAATAGGTGCCTGTCGGGCGGAGCCACGTACACGTGGCCGGGCTGCATGCGCTCCTGGTGGGTGGCTACTTGGCAGGGAAGAGGCGTATCGCGCTGAATGACCTGGGCCACGGCCGAGGCGTTGGAGCTGGGCGACAGGTGCTGCACAATCAGGACGGGGGCCGGGAAGCTGGCAGGTAGCTGCGCCAGCAGTGCCCGCAAGGCACTTAGTCCGCCCGCCGAGGCACCAATAACGAGTAGATAAAAAGGGGGTGTCGAAACACCCGAATTAATATACAAAGGGCTATTTACTTTCATCAGTTAAGAAAGAGGATACGCAGGGGAATACGTTGTTTTCTACGGCGCCCGCGAGAAATTGACTATTTAATATAGGTAGAAATAGCACAGGCAGGGCAACGAGTTTGTTGCTATTTTTGACCTTCGGTTCTTCTCTACAAGTCTATGCCCGGCTGCGGTGCGCTTGTATCTCCTACCCCTGCGCGCCGACCTACCCTTCGTTTCCTGATGCCTGCCACTCCTCCCGACGATACGTTCACTCCTTTCGAGCAAGTCCAAGTACCGTCCCTACTCGTTATCGACGAGCACATTCCCGAATCCAATGTATCGGCGCTACAGCTACAGCACGCCAGTTTCAGGCCGCTGGATACGCTCCCGCCGTTTCCTATTGTGGCGCTGGGGGGCTCGGCGGGTTCGCTGGAGGCCCTGGAGCATTTCTTCCTGAATATGCCCCTCGATTCGGGCGTGGCGCTGGTGGTAGTGGTGCACCAGCTGCCCACTTCCGAACTGTACCTGGCCGACACGCTGCGCGCCTACACCCAGCTACCCGTGCAAACGGCCGAGGATGGCATGATCGTGCAGCCCGACCACGTGTATGTGATTCCGCCCGGCAAGGACATGTCGATTCTGCACGGCACGCTGCTGCTGTTCACGCCCGTACTCACGCGCGTTCACTGGCTGCCCATCGACTTCTTTATGCAAAGCTTGGCCAAGGACGCCCGCGACCGGGCCGTGTGCATTATCCTGTCGGGGCTGGGGTCGGATGGTGTCATTGGCCTGAAGATGGTGGTAGAAAACTTTGGGATGGTGATGGTGCAGGCTCCCGAAACCGCCGAATTCGACAGCATGCCCCGCTCGGCCATTGCCACCGAGTTTGTGGACTTTGTGTTGCCCCCCGAACAATTGCCCACCAAGCTGCTGACCTACCTGCGCGAACCTTCCCAAAACCGGTTGGCGCGCGATAAAGACAAGGAGGAGGAAGCCGCCCGGCCGGTGCAGTCCCTGCAAAAAATCTTTATGCTGATTCGGGCTCACACCGGCCACGACTTCTCCCTCTACAAGCGCAATACGGTGTTTCGGCGCCTGGAACGCCGCATGAACAGCCACCAGGTCAAGGAGTTGTCGCAGTACGTGCGCTACCTGCAGGAAACTCCCACGGAGGTGGAGTTGCTGTTTAAGGAGCTGCTGATTGGCGTCACGAAGTTCTTTCGCGACCCCGACGCGTTTGCCGCCCTGAAGGCGCGCCTGCTACCCCTGTTGCGCCAGAAACCCGCCGACAGCACCATTCGGGTGTGGCTGCCGGGCTGCTCTACCGGCGAGGAAGCCTACTCGGTGGCCATGCTGCTGCAAGAATGCCTGAGCCAGGAGCAGGACCACCGCTACCTGAAAATTCAGATTTTCGCCACCGATATTAATGTCGACGCCATTGAGTACGCCCGCGCCGGCTCCTACCCCGAAAATATTGTGGCCGACGTGAGCCCCGAGCGGCTGAGCCGGTTCTTCGTCAAAACCGATGGCGCCTACCAAATCCGTAAGGAAGTGCGCGACGTGGTGGTGTTTGCCGTGCACAACATCAACAAAGACGCGCCCTTCACCCGGCTCGACCTGCTCGGCTGCCGCAACCTGCTGATCTACCTGTCTGCCGAGCTGCAGAAAATGTTGATTCCTGTTTTCCACTACGCGCTGCATCCCAACGGATTACTGTTTCTGGGGCCGTCCGAAAACCTAATGGGCTACCAGGAGTTATTTTCTCCCCTGGACGTGAAGTGGAAAATATACCGCCGCACCGACTCCAGCTCGTCGCTGGGGCAAGTAGCTGGTTTTCCGTTTGCCCTGACCCGGCAGCAGCAGCTGCCCGCCCACTCTGTTCCTGCTATGGCTTCCATTTCCCCTCGTAAAAGCGGGCCTTTTGCTACCCATGTTCAGAAAGTACTCCTCCGGGCCTTCACGCCGCCTGCGGTAGTCATCAATGCCAAAGGCGACATTCTGTACGTGAATGGCCGCACCGGCAAATACCTGGAGCCTGCTCCCGGCCTGGGCGCCCTCAACGTGTTCGACATGGCCCGCGACGAGCTGAACTACGAAATCAGCGCCGCCGTGCACCGCGTGGCTAATCAGCAAGAAGAGGTAGTAGTGGAAAAGGTGAAGGTGAAAACCGATGCTGGCTTCCAGCTGGTGCGGTTGCGCGTGCGTTGCCTGGAGCAGCCCGAGGAGCTGGCCGGCCTGTTCCTGCTGGCCTTCGAGGACGTGCCCACGCCGCGCCGACTGCGCAAAGGTAAAAATGCCCCCGCCGGTGACCGCAACTCCCTGCAGGAAACCCTGGAAAGCGAGCTTTCCTACACCAAGCAGCGCCTGCAAACGACCATTGAGGAAATGGAGTCGAGCCTGGAAGAGCTGAAAAGCACCAACGAGGAGCTGCAAAGCGCCAACGAGGAGCTGCAAAGCACCAACGAGGAAGCCATGACCAATAAGGAGGAAATGCAGAGCCTGAACGAGGAGCTGATGACCCTGAATATGCAGTACATGAGCAAGACCAAGGAGTTGTCCGAAGCGGCCAACGACATGAAGAACCTGCTCGATAGCACCGAAATAGCCACCATATTCATTGATAATGAGATGATCATCAAGCGGTTTACGCCGCCTGTGGTTCGCATTATCAACCTGCTGCCCGGCGACGTGGGCCGGCCGCTCGCCCACTTCACCAGCAACCTGCAACACACTACCTTGGTGGAAGACGTGCAGCTGGTGCTCGACCGCCTGGTGAACGTGGAAACCAATATCCAAACCACCCAGGGCGAGTGGTTTGTGATGCGCATTCTGCCCTACCGCACCCTCGATAACTACATCAGCGGCGCCGTCATCACCTTCACCGACATCACCGGCCTGAAGCATCTGGAGCAGAAGCTCCAGGCCAGCACGGCCCTGGCCGAGAGCATTGTGGAAACCGTGCGCGAGTCGTTGCTGGTACTGGATGCGAAGCTGCGGATAGTGGCCGTGAGCGAGGCGTTTGAGCAGCAGTTTGACCTGAAACCGGGCGAGGCCAAGGGCCAGCTGCTCGCCAGTCTGCAAGCCGGCGCCTGGCAGCAGCCCGAGCTGTTTGACTACCTACAGGCGCTGGTGCAAGACGAAAACAAGCAGTTTGAGGACGCAGAACTGTACTTTCCGCACCCTACTCCCCGCACCCTACGTCTGTATGGGCGACGCGTTCGTAGCCTAGGCCAATCCACTGAACACCTTATTTTGAGTGTGCAGACTATAGCGGATGCTTCCCCGCCCGCGTAGGAACTAGACTTGTTCCTACATTAAAATCTGCGCAAAAAAGAACGTCATGCTTGATCTGGCGTCCGCTTGCCGAAGCATGACGTTCTTTTTTGATTCGTATTATTCAGGAACAAGTCTATCTACTACCGATGTAGCATTCCGCTAGGGCAAACAAAAGCTTGTTTTGTGTACGTCCTGTATGTAGTATCTAGCACCTCTGTACGTTAACCGAAGCTTCTTTCTACCCCTACCCTTACCTACCTTACATGGACAGCGACGCTCGCACTACCGGTGAACCAGACAGCCGCCAAGTGGCCTTGCAGCGCCTGCGCGAGCACGCCGAGCGCCGCGCCCTGCTGGTGCAGGATGGGAGTACCAAGTCGCCACAGGAGGTGCAGCGGCTGGTGCAAGAGCTGCAAGTGTACCAGATAGAGCTGGAAATGCAGTACGAGCAACTGTCCTCGTCGCAGCTGGCTACCGAAAGCCTGCGCGCGCAGTTCGTGGATTTGTACGAGTTTGCGCCCGTCGGCTACCTTACCCTCGACTTGGATGGCCAGATCAAGCAACTAAATCTGTGCGCTTGTAAGCTCCTGGGAACCACCCGCCAGCGCCTGATTCAGCGGCGTTTTCCGTTGTTCGTGGCCCTACCTGGCCGGGAGCAATTCTTTGCGTTTTTGCAGCAGCTATCCAGTACCGAGCATAGCCAAAGCTGCGAATTGATGATGCAGCGCGAGGACGGTAGCGAGTTTCACGGCCAGCTCAATGGCATAGCCATACGCAGTGAGACAGGCCAGGAGCAGGTGCGGTTGGTGCTGAGCGACGTATCGGCTCGCTACCAGGCAGTAGCGGAGCTGAAGGCCAGCGAGGCCAAGTTTCGGCAGCTGTTCGAGCAGAGCAAGGACGCCATTGTGCTGGTGAGCAACTTCCACATTATTGATTGCAACGCGGCGCTGCTACATATGCTGAACGCCACCAGCAAGGAGCAGCTCCTGCGTAAGTCGATCCTGCTGCTCTCGCCCGAAATTCAGCCCAACGGCCGCTCCTCACAAGAGCTGATGTTTGAAAACTCCCGGCTGGCCCGCGAGCATGGCTCGCACCGCTTCGAATGGCTGCGGCAGCGCTTCACGGGCGAGCCGATCTGGATGGAAGTTACCCTGACGCCTATTCAGCTGGACGGCGAACTGGTGATGCACTCCGTATGGCGCGACATCACGGCTCAGCGCGCAGCCCGGGATCAGCTGCTGCGCGAGAAAGAGCTGTCGGAAAGCCTGCTCAACAACAGTGTAGACGGTATTTTTGCGTTCGATACGGACGCCGTTTTCACCGCCTGGAACCGTGTGATGGTGCACCACACGGGCCTGAAAGCCGAAAAGATAGTAGGGCGCAAGATGTTCAGCGTATTTCCCACGCACCAGGGCGGCCCCGAGGAAGAAGCGGTGCGAAAAGTGCTGGGCGGCACCCTACTGGTCGAGTACAACCTTTCGTTTCACAACAAGCCCGGCGACTACGAGTCGTATCTGGTGCCGCTGCGGGAGGCCGACGGTCGGGTAAGCGGCGGCCTGGCCATCGTGCGCGACATGACGGAGCGCAACCGCCTGCAGGAAGAGGCCACCGCCATGAAGCTGCGTCAGCAGAAGGAAGTGATGTCGGCCATTCTGACCACCCAGGAGGAGGAGCGCCGCCGCATTGCCGAAGCTCTACACAACGGGGTAGGGCAGCTGCTGTACGCCACCAAGCTCAACCTGGAAAACCAGCACAACGAAGGCACCCGCGAGGCGGCCTTGTTGCTGCTCGATGAAGCCATTAAGGCAACCCGTACCGTTTCCTTCGAGCTGACGCCCGGCATCCTGGAAGACTTCGGCCTGACCACGGCCCTGGAAGAGTTGATTCGGCGCATGCCCCGGGTCAGCCTCGACGTGCAGCTGCACCTGCAAGGCTTGGACGAGGCCCTACCCCGGCTGCTGGAGGTAGCCGTTTACCGGACTGTGCAGGAGCTGCTCAACAACGTGCTGAAGCACGCCCAAACCCAGGAAGCGTTTCTGCACGTGGTGCACGAGGAGAACCAGGTGCATATTTCGATGGAGGACAACGGGGTAGGGTTTGACGAAAGCATCCTGCGCCAGCCTACCGTCGGCATCGGCCTCACCAGCATCCGCAACCGCGTCGATTTGCTCGGCGGACAATTCACCCTCGACTCCCGCCCCGGCCGCGGCACCATCATCAGCATCACGCTACCGGTGGGGGAGTAGGGATGCGTGAATGACGTTCTACCCTCACCCCTCACCCCTTACAGCCGGATACCAATACCAGGGCCGAAGAGGAAGAACATCTTGCCTTTGTTGAGCAGGTAGCCGCCGCCCAGGTAGAGCGGAAACGTGAGCTTGGCGTCGCTGCGGGTAGGGTACACCGAGCCCAGCACCACCAGGCCCAGGTCGCGGGAGGCGTTGGCATCGGGGCTGAGGTTGAAGGCATTCAGCGCCACGAAACCAGCACCTACCTTGTACGGCCGCAACTTGTTGATTTTGTTGGGATTGTAGAAGCTGATCTGGGCCAGCGAAGCCAGGCTGATACCTCCGAAAGACGTGTAGCCCTTCACGTCACTATTGACCTGTTTGGTGAGTAGGCCGGCCGGAAAGCTAATGTCAATATCGAACTTAACCCTGCGCTGCAAGACCAGCTCCAGCGTCTGCGAAAAGCCTTTCTCGCTGTATTGGGCCGAAGTGTGGTGCACCACCACCGTAATGCGCGACCAGTCGTCGAGGTCGTAGGTTTTCTTGGAGCTAAGCAGCGTGTTCAGGCTCAGGTTGCCGACCTGGCAGGCCTTGTCCTGGTAAAAAACGGCGCGCACCGAGTTGTCGCCGGGGCACACCACAATGTTGTCCACGGTGCGCATCTCAATCAGGTCGCCCTTCGCGTTTTGCGTGCGAATCTCGAAGGTTAGGTACTGCTTGCCGTAGAGCTGCTGGTCGGCATCAATGGCATTGGCATCGAAGGAAAACACCACGTCGCGGATGGTGCTGGGGTAGAGCACCGGCCCGTTGAGCGCCGTAATCGGGCGGGGCGCCTCGCCAAACGCCACGCGCACAAAATCCAGCGGGTGGGGCCGCTGAAACTCGCGCACCGACAGACTTTGCCCCGTGTACTGGTTGCCGTTGTAGATGGCCACCCGCTTCTTATCAATGGAAATGGGCACTTCCAAGCGGTAAATCACTGCCGACTCCGAGCGCACCGACGAGTCGGAGGGAATCACGCGCACGTCCTCGAAGCGGAACGGCGCCTTCAGCAACGACTCGCCTTCCAGGCGCACGTCCACGGTTTCGCCCGGGTTCACGGCGGTGTTGGTCGTCCAGTCGCCGCCGCGGTGCCGCACGCTCACGGTGGCAATGGTGGTTTTGGGCGAGATGTTGATGTTGGTAATGTACTTGGGCTGGTCGTTCTCCTTGATATACAGGTAGCTATCGGTCTGGCGGTGGGTGTTGTAGACGCGCAGCCAGCACAGCACCCGGTCGTTGGAGAGGTACTGGCGGGTGAAGATTTCGGCGATGAGCGCCCCGCCAGCCTCTTCCTGGTCCTCCACCCGGTACGTATGCTTCAGGTCGAAGGAGCGGCCGTTGTCGAGCACAATCTCGATGCCCTTGCGGCGCGATTCCTCGTCCAGGGTCACCTCCTTTTTATCCACGCTCAGAAAGCGCAGGCGGCTACTCTTCACCGTAAACTCCTGGCGGATAGGGGGTAGGGAGTAGCTCAGGCGCCGGCCATTTTCCACCAGAAAGGGGCGTTCCGTTTGCAGGCGCAGCGTCACCACGCGGGTGCCGGTGTTGTTGGGGAGCACATGCAGCTTCAACTGGCCGTTTTCCTGGGCCACGCGGTAGTCGATGTCCTGGCCGTGCGTCCAGTCGGGGGTAGGGCGCACGTTTTTGGCATTGTTGCTGACCAGGTCAAACACCTTTTCCTCGCCCACGAATAGCTCCGTATCGTTGGGCCGTAGGTTGAGGGCCGTGTGCGTAACGGGCAGCAAGTGCACCGTTTGCGTGAGTAGTGGCCCAGCCAGGCTGTCGGGGTCTACGCGGGCAAAGGTAAGGTCAAGAAAGCGGCTGGCCGTCAGATTTTTAAACCGGATTTTGGTGCGGTAGTACTGATTGTTGACCGGCGTAAGCGAATCGAGCTGCTGGAAGTCGGCGGAACGAACCAGGCGCAGCGGCGCGCGCGGGTCAAACGTAAGGGGGTAGGCTATCAGCTCGGCCGTTTCGTCGTCCTGGCGGTAGTAGAAGTACAGGTTCAGGTCGCCCTGCACGTTGATGACGTTGCGGCTCAGGGCATACGCGGTAGTGTCGGTGCGCAGCAGCAGCTCGCTGAGTAGCGTGGCGTTGCGGGCGGTAGAGGGGCTGCGGGGCGGGGCGGCCGCCTTGTAGTCGGGCGCCGGCGCCGGCGTACTGCCCGACTGGGCCCAGCCGCGACCAGGAGAGAGCAGGACCAAGAGGAAGAAAACGGCGACTTTTGGGTGTCGCATTACCCAGCGTAACGTAAAAAAAGACACCACCACAACCAAGAGGAAAAGAAGCATATTGCCCAGCCGCAAGCAAAGGTAGGGCCACCCACATGATGCAAGGTAGAAAATTGCGCCGTTTTGTTGTCGGTAGGGGGCGCTACGCTGCCCAGCAGGCTACCACATCAAGAGCGTGTCGGTTTGGGAAGTGGTAGTAATTTCCACTTGGCAGCATCGGGCAGTACCGCTACATGGACTGGGCTGTGACTACGCCGCTGCTGCTGAAGGCGGTTTCCATGCTGCGCGTGAAGTTTCACCAGGCCAAGAGCTTGATTATGATGCTGCTCCTGGCCGACTTCTTTATGATGCTGACTGGCTACATCGGGGAGTGGGGCTACAAGGCTATATCCATCACGGCTCCTACCCCCTTGGGTACATTGCTACTGCCCTGACGACCATTGATAATAACTGGATTCACATTGCCTTTTCCATTGCCGATATCATCAACAAAGTAGGCGTGGCCCTGATTGCCTACTCCGTGGCCAAGCGCCTGCTCGACGAGCGTTTGCCAGAAGACCAGGTGCTGGCTGGACACTTCTCCAACTAAGCAGTAGGGGCCGGCTACTTGCATACAAAAGCGGGCTGTTGCCGCCGCTTTGCGCGGCCGCGCCAGCCCGCTTCTGCGTAGACGTAATGGTAATTCCTGGTCTCCGGAAGGCGTCTAGTGGCTATTTTGCAACCCAATTGCTCAACAATAGTATTACCTTAAAGCATCGCACCGGCCCTGTTGGCCACATTCTCTAGCTCTTATTTTTGTTCATGACAGCATCCCCTTCTCCTTCGCGCAAGCACACTTACGACTTGGGCCTCATTGGCAACTGCGCCTACCTGGCCCTCATTGGTACCGATACGGCCGTGCGCTGGCTGTGCTGGCCGCGCTTCGATAGTAGCTTTGTATTTGGCAGTTTGCTCGATTCGCGCAAGGGCGGAGAATTCAGCGTACGGCCCGCGGATGGCGGCAGCTTCGACTCGCACCAGTACTACGTGGACAATACCAACGTGCTGTGCACGGAAATCACAACCACCGAAGGGAGCTACCGCGTCACGGATTTTGCCCCGCGCTTTCCGCAGTATGACCGCTACTACAAGCCGCTGATGCTGATTCGGAAGCTGGAGCCGTTGTCCGGGTCGCCGCGCGTACGGGTAGTCTGCACTCCGGTTGGCAAATACGGCGAAATGGAACTGCACCGCCGTCGCAGCTCTAACCACATTGCGTATCGGGGTCTGGAAGAAGAAATCCGCCTGACCACCGACATCCCACTGACCTACGTTATCGACGAGGAAGACTTCGTCCTCAACCAGCCCTACTACCTGGTGCTGACCTACGGGGCCCCGCTGGAGGCCCCGCTGGAAAGTACCTCGGAGCGGTTCCTGCGCGAAACCCTGGCCTACTGGCAGCGCTGGGTGAAGAGCACCAGCATCAGCAACTTCTACCAGGCTCAGGTGATTCGCTCGGCGTTGGCCCTCAAGATTCACCAGTACGAGGACACGGGCGCCATTATTGCGGCCAGCACTACCTCCCTACCCGAGGCCCCTGGCAGCGGCCGCAACTGGGACTACCGCTTCTGCTGGATGCGCGACACCTATTACATCCTGACGGCCTTTAACAACATTGGTCACTTTGAGGAGATGGAGCGCTACTTCCACTACATCGCCAACATCTCGACTAAGGTGCAGGATAGGTACCAGCCGCTTTACGGCATCAGTGGGGCTACCAAGCTGGTGGAGCAGGAGCTGGATTTGGAAGGCTACCTCGGCAACAAGCCTGTGCGCATTGGCAACGATGCTTACACCCACATTCAGAACGACGTGTACGGGCAGGTGCTGGTGGCCCTACTGCCGCTGTATGTTGATAGGCGCTTTATCGGCCCCGAGAGCATGCACTCGGAAAAGCTGATTTACGACGCCCTGCGCCTGATTCAGCAGACGATGAACCAGCCCGACGCGGGCTTGTGGGAATTCCGGACCCTGTCGCAGTACCACTCCTACACCTACCTGTTCCACTGGGCGGGCAGCCACGCGGCCAGCAAGGTGGCGGGTTACTTCCAGAACCCTGAAATTCAGGAGTTGGCCCAGCAGTTGATGGGGGAGGCCGCCGACAAGATCGAGCAGTGCTACAACTCGGAGCGGGGCGTGTACACGAATGCCATTGGCTCGCCCCACCTCGATGCCAGCACCATGCAGCTTATCCTGATGGGCTACCTCGACCCGGCTTCGGAAAAGGCCCGCCAACACTTGGTGGAGCTGGAAAAGGAGCTGATGACGCCCGAGGGCCTGTTCTACCGCTACCGTCACGCCGACGACTTCGGTACGCCCGAAACGACGTTCCTGATTTGCTCCTTCTGGTACGTAGAAGCCCTCGCCGCCGTGGGTCGCCTCGACGATGCCATCCGGGAATTCGAAAAGCTGCTGACGTACACCAACCACCTGGGCCTGCTCTCGGAGGATGTGGACGCCAAAACCGGCTCGCAGTGGGGCAACTTCCCGCAGGCTTACAGCCACGTGGGCCTCGTGAATGCGGCCTACCGCATCTCCAAGAAGCTGGACCGCCCGAACTTCCTGTAGGAAGCGCTGGCAGCTAGTAATGAAAAAAGGACGTCCCGCAGCATTTGCTGCGGGACGTCCTTTTTTATGCGTAGTAGGTAAGTAGGGCCTACTCGTTGGTTTCGGCTGCTGGGGCTGGTACGCTGACCTTGGCCATGGCGTGCAGTACGCGCCGTACGTCTACTGTGTCGTCGACGTGGAAGCGGGCCAGAGACCGGGGCATCACGCCTACCTTCACGGAGTAGGCCGTGGGCGGCATGGCCCGGAAAGTGTCCTCGTCGGTCCGGTCGTCGCCGATGGTGAAGATAAAGTCGGGGTGGTAGCCGGCAATCCAACGAGCGGCGGCAGTGCCTTTGTTGATGCCGGAGGTCTTAATTTCAATCACCTTGTTGCCATCCAGCACCTGCAAGTCGTTGTTGGCAGCCAGGAAGGTCAAGTGGCTTTTCAGCTCCCGGGCACGCTCCAAGCCCTGCTGGTTGTCGGCACGGCGGTAGTGCCACACCAGCGAGTATTCCTTTTCCTCAATGAAGGAGCCGGTGGTACGGTTCACGTACTGCTCCAGCACGGGCCGGATTTGGGCTTTCCACTCGTTGTTCATCGTCTGGAACAGCTTCCACTCACTGTCGGCTTTTTTCAGCCACACCCCGTGCTCGGCAATGAAGTTGATGGGCAAGTGCCCCAACCAGTTCTGCAACGCCGTACGGTCGCGCCCGCTGATGATAACGACGCGGTTGTGCGGATCGGCGGCCAGCTCCTTGAGCACCTGAATCAGGTCGTCGTCGGGGGTAGCGCGCTGCGGGTCGTCGGTGAAGGGTGCCAGCGTGCCGTCATAATCCAGCAGCAGCAGACGTTTGTCGGCAGCGGTGTATTCCTGTAGCATCTGCTCCAGGATTTCGTGGTCGAGAGTCGTTGTCGCCATAGCGTTTTGTAGGTCTTTGCTGTGAGCTAAGCGGTCCATAAACAGGTTAGCCCAGTGATATACAGTGTACTTCTTTACCAGCGCCTGCATGTTGGTCATGCGACTGACCTGCTCGTTTTCCGGCATGGTGAGGGCCTGGTGCAGCGCCTCCACCAGCTGGCTGGTATCCGACGGATTAATCAGGATAGCATCCGATAGCTCGCGGGCAGTACCGGCCCGCTCGCTCAGGATCAGAACGCCGTGCAGGTCGGCTTTGCTGGCTACGAATTCCTTAGCCACTAGGTTCATCCCGTCGCGGATGGGCGTCACCAAGGCTACTTCGGCCAGCGAGTAAAGCGCCGCCAGCTCGTGCAGGGGTAGGGAGCGGTAGAAATACTGAATCGGCGTCCAGCTCATGGTGCGGTGCGAGGCGTTGATTCGACCCACCAATTCGTCAATTTCTTCCTTCAGGGCTTTGTACTGCTCCACCTGGTCGCGCGAGGGCACCACTACCATCACCAGTGTCACCTGCCCGCACCACTCGGGGTAGCGGTTCAGCAGCAGCTCAAAAGCGCGTAGCCGCTGGGCAATGCCCTTGGTATAGTCGAGGCGGTCGATGCTGAGAATCACGCGGCTGTCGCGCAGGGCCTCCCGGTAGTGCACCACGTGGTCCTGCGCTTCGGGTGAGGAAGCGGCCGTGGAGTAGCGCTCGTAGTCGATGCCCATCGGGAACGAATCGACCAGTACCGTGCGGTGCTCTACCTCAACCACGCCGTGCTGACTGGGTAGGCCCAAAATCTGCGCCACGGAGCTCAGGAAATGGCGCATGTAGCCAAAGGTGTGGAAGCCGATCAGGTCGGCGCCCAGCATGCCCTCCAGCAGTTGAGCGCGCCAGGGTAGGGCCCGAATAATTTCGTGCGAGGGAAACGGAATGTGCAGGAAGAAACCAATGCTGCTGTCGGGGCGGGCTTTGCGCAGCATCTGGGGTAGCAGCAGTAACTGGTAGTCGTGCACCCAAATGGTATCGTCGGGGCCAGTCACGGCCAGCACCGCATCGCAGAATTTCTGGTTTACGGCCACATACGTTTCCCACATCTGCTCATCGTAGAGCGCGTATTGGCTGAAGTAGTGGAAGGTAGGCCAGAGTGTGCCGTTGCTGAAGCCTTCGTAAAAGCCCTCTATCTCGTCATTGGTCAGAAAGACGGGGCGCATGCTGTCGGTACGCAGTTGGCGCGTCACCTGTTGTCGCTCAGCTTCGTCGCCTACTACTAAGCCGGGCCAGCCTACCCACAAGTTCCCCTCGGCCCGATAGATGGAGCCCAGGCCAGTGGCCAGTCCTCCTTCGCTAGGCGTAAACGAGAGGCCCTCATCAGTACGATTGACTTTTGTAGGTAGGCGGTTAGAAACGATAATAGTGCGGGACATCAGCTAAAAAGTTGGTGAAAGAAGTAGGCAAGCCTTTAGAGTAAAGGGTTGCTATCCGGAATTGTTTAGGGTCAGGTATATAAGGCTAAATAATAGCTGTTAAGAAATTGTGCAATAGCTGAGCTTGCTACCGCGCCAGTACTTGCTTTTCAACAGCTAATCTTACTATTCGAGTCAGAAATAATAAAATCGGGAATAGGATAAAATAGCGTTCAATTCTGAACTGCTAGTGCGGCGAGCCACAAAGTAACTATTCTAAATACGCGCTGCCCTACAAAATGCTTCTGTAAATCAGGAAATTGCCAGTTTTTATCTAACCAGGATATGAACTGTGATCCTGCGGCAATATACAACTAGTACAATTGTGCGTACTGAAGGAGCAGTTGAAGAGTAGGGTAAAGACACCTATGGGTTCACTTCTATTCTGCTAAGATGATTGTATTAACTACTCAGCAAAATAAAAGCAATATCGTTACTCAGGTAGTAAGCAAATGGTCGCATATATTAAAATACAAGTGTCGATAACTAGTATTAAAACTGTTTACTGCTTGTTGCCTCCTACGCAATAGATAAGGTCACGACAAGCAGTAAAGAGGCCTGTTGGGGCAACCATCAATTATCCGCTATCTTCCTCTCTAGGTAGAGTACACGGGTAATCAAAAACGAGAGTGCACGGTAGCTATTTGCTACTCTACGAGAAATAGAATAGCGGCCGCTACATAACACAAAACCCGATCAGTTAGTGGCTGATCGGGTTTTTGCGAGGGAGGGTCGATTACTCAGCCGTAGCGTCGGCTTCCGTTTTGCGCGGCCGGCCGGGCTTACGAGCACCACTGGCGCGGGGCTTACGCTCCTTAGGAGTAGGCGTGTAGCCAGGCTGGAGCATCTCATTAATTTCCTCCATTAATGAATTTACCTTTGCAACGTTTTTACGAACCTGGGCAATTAGTTGCTCATTAGCAGAAGCACTGTCAACGATTTCTTGCAAGCGGGCGATATCCATTTGGGCCATTGTTTAATTAAGTGAGAATTGTGATTCGGAAAGTATAACAAACTATACCTTAGACTTACGGCAAAATTATAGTTATTTATTTAAATAAAAATGTTTTAATAGAAATAAAGTTCAACCTATAAAAAATAGATAAGGGGCACTGAAATAGTTGCCGATAACTATCTGTCTGGCAATACGCCGCCTATCCAAAATAGTTGTGCCGGTATAAAGCTATTACATAGCTGACTAACAGAATTGTATATGCTCAGAATCAAAGTATAATATGGGTGGCTAAGTGTGTAGTTACTAGCCTTATGGGGTTGGACGACAAAATTATATTTCACTAATGACACCTACACAGCAGTATTGTTGCAAATACCGGTAGCTACCTAGGTAAGGTTTGCTGTTTAGTAGAATGCGTTTGCAAAATAAAAATATGATCTACCTATAAATTTTTTAAGATATTCTCTTATTGAGAATTGTGGTAAGAATACTTTTGGTTGGTGCGGTAACAGAAAAAGGGCGAATAAGTAGTGCCTACCTATCCGCCCTTTACCAAGAGTAGGGAGCGCCTAGCGCAATTCGTCAATAGCAACGGGGTCCATGTCGGTATACTCTAGGTTTTCGCCGGCCAT
>Ga0210040_10005180_pt1 | contig 16694 bp, 1 predicted proteins | sample CryGeyCG12114_NA_FD_185462 | JGI IMG/M metagenome (GOLD analysis project Ga0210040, IMG submission 185462) | Groundwater microbial communities from aquifer - Crystal Geyser CG19_WC_8/21/14_NA (SPAdes) (version 2) | ecosystem: Environmental > Aquatic > Deep subsurface > Groundwater | place: USA... | reverse complement strand
GTCTATATATTTTACTAAGATACTAGTATAATAGCTATAAGTAGCCTATCTTAAAATATAGACTAAAGAGTCTAATATCTATATAAGTATTTAGGTATTAAGCCTAAGCGTATAATAAAAGTAAATAAAGGTAAGAACTCTTTTAAGTATACTATTAACTAATCTTAATATTTTTAGAAGAATTTAAGTAAGAGTATAGCTATTAAGACCTAAAAGATAGTAAACTATACTTAAATAAAGTAAAGCTAGAGAAAACTCTAGTAAAGGCTTATAGTAGTTCTAATATATAAATTAATTATTAAATTTAGGTATAGAGGTAAAAAACTAATTAAACTATCTAGTAGCTAGTTCTTACTAAAGTTTCCTTTAGAATAGTAGTAATATATTTAGTTTTATAAAGTAAAGTAAATAATTAGAGGCTTAAGAGTTAAAATAACCTTTACTTATTCTTAAACTTTAAATATATAAAAAGTCTTTATTACTTAATTAAATATAGATTAATTTTATATATAAATATAGCAGCATAAGGCGAGGCTATATAATATAGTAGAGTAGCTAGTATAGAGGTTATAGTATAGGCATAATATCCCTATACCTTATTTATAGTATTAATATAGTAGGGGTAACACAATTAGCGTTGCAAGCTGTAGGTAAAAAGTAGTAGTTATAAGCTTAGTGTACTTTATAATCTTAACGACATATAAAGCTATCACTTCTTTAATAACAACTTCTATAACGAGACGTAAGTACCTCTAGAGTTATACTAATAGGCGCTAGCTAGGCGTAGCTAATCTAGGATAGTATAGGTTATTAATCTCCTACGTAAAGCAGCATCCCTCTGCATATAACTACGCGTTTAGGTTATATTTACTAGGAGTAAGGGCTCTAAATCTTAGTCGTAAGGAAGCTAGTTAGTAGCTATAATACTACTTTAGAGTTAGTAGAGTAGGGTAAACTACAGTAGTAGTAGTAAGGCTGTAGCGAAGCATAAGGTAGCTTAGGCTGTAAAATTCTTCGCTAAGCACTAAGTGAAACCTTCTTCCTCTTCCTCTACTATAGTAAGGTAACTAGGGTTAAGGTTTTAAAACTAATAATTTTTTTTTATTTATATTATACTATATATATACTAAAGAAGATAATATAAAGCTATTATAAAAGTTTTAAGAAATTTAAATATATAAATAAAAAGTTATTAAACTTTTTTAAAAGAGGTCTAAGCTTAGTACTAAGACTATTTCATAAACCTAGGTTTATGAAATAGTCTTAGCATTTTTTTTTTACTAGTATATACTTTTATAATAGCTTTATATATACTATATATAGTAAGTACTATTACTTATACTACTATTACTAGCTTTATATAAGCTATATAGTAGATACTAGAAAGAGTATATACTATTATATACTACTTATAATACTACTCTAATACTATCTATTATATACTAGTTTAGTAGAGTACTAGTATAAATAGTATTTAGTAGATATCTTATATATACTTATAAAAGTATATACTAATATATACTACTTATAAAGCTACTTTTATATAATCTATTATATACTAATTTAGTAAAATACTAATTTAAAGTAAATTAAGTAGAATTATCTTAAATACTAGAAGTAGTATATACTAATATATACTACTTATAATACTCTTCTTATAATAAACTATATATTAGCTTATAATTTTAATAGATTATTAATAGCTTCTATATTACTATTTTTATTATAATTAATTCTTTATTATTATTTAAATATTAGATATTAGTATTATTATAAACTTTTAAAGTTATAAGTAATATTAAAAATAATATTAAAACTATTTTTAAATTATTATTATTCTATTTTTAAGTAATTTTAGTTTTAAAGTATATTTTTTATATAACTTAAACTAAAATATTATTATTATTAAGCTTTATTATAGTACTTTTTATATATTTTTATTTTAATTTAAAACTATTTTAAGTTTAAATAAGTATATTATAAAATATATTTTATTATTTTTATTTACTTTTTAAATTAAATATTTAACTAATATATTTAACTATTAAAGTAGCTAAACTACTAAATTAGCTAAAAACTACTAAGTTTATTATTTACTTTTTATTCTTAATATACTTACTACTATAAATATATAATTACTTTAATATAAAAAAAAACTTTAGTTAGCTTTTAAAGCTTTTTAAGCTAGCTAATTCTAAAGCTACTATATTACTATAGTATTTTTTACTATTAATTACTATTAACTTACTAAATATATTAAAAGAAATTTTTTTTATATAAAAGCTTTATTTAATAACTAAAAGCTTATAAGCTTTATAAAGTATATAATTATTTAATATATTTTAAATTTTAATATAAAAAGCTTTATACTTTAAATTTTTAAAGTAGCTAATATAGTAGAAAAAGTACTAAGTATATATATTAGTAAAATAGTTAGTAAAAACTAAGCTAAATAATTTATTATATATTAACTAAAGCTTTTAATAGCTTTTAATTAACTTATAAATAAATAAAAAATACTATAATAAAACTCTAAAGTTATTAGTATATAGTTTAAGCTAGTAAAAGAAATAATAACTAAGTATATTATTTATTTATATAATATATATAACTTTAATAAAACTAGCTTTTAAATAAGTATTATTAAATTTATAAAGATTATTATAAGCTTTAAAAAATATTATTAGCTAAAGTTTATTTAGCTAAGTAATTATAAGTAAGTTATTATAATTTAAAGTATTTATACTAAAAATAGTTATACTTTACTTTTTATTATTTATAAAAAGTATATATATATCTTTATATAGTATAAAAAGGCTTTAATACTATATAATTATAAACTTTTAATATTAAAAAATAGCTAAATAAATAATATACTAAGTTTAAAGTAGTTAAAAAACTAAAATATATATATAAAAATATATTAAAAAAAAGTATATAAGCTACTTATACTTAATAGCTATAAAAGCTACTTTAACTAAACTTTTAAAAACTATTATTTTAAAATAAAAATTTTAATATTTTATATATTAACTTACTTTTTTAATATCTTTAACTACTATATATAGTATATTTTATATTTTTAAAAGCTAAATATTTTTAGAAAGTAAAAAACTTAGTATATAAATATATTTTTTATACTAATAAAAAAAGCTTCTTTATAGCTTTTAAAGATATATTTCTTAATATATTTATAGTATAAAATTACTATTAGTTTTATAAAAAGTATAGTTATACTAATAGTAGATTTATATAATATAGTAAATTTAAGCTTAGTAAATAATAGTAGTATAAGTACTATATTTAGTATTATTAAGTTTAGTAGTTTATTAAGTTTAGTAGTTTATTAAGTTTAGTAGTTTATTAAGTTTAGTAGTTTATTAAATTTAGTAGTTTATTAAATTTAGTTATTTATTAAGTTTAGTAGTAAATACTATTATACTAGTTTAGTATAATATTAATATAAATAGTCTTTAGTAAGTACCTTTTATATACTAGAAGTAGTATATTCTATTATTTACTACTTATAATACTATTCTATTACTATTTACTATATACTAACTTAGTAAAGTACTATTATAATATATACTAAGTAAAAGCTTTATATATACTTATAATAGTATATACTAATATATACTATTTATAATACTATTTTTATAAAATCTATTATATTCTTATTAAGTATAATACTACTATAAAGTATATTAAGTAGATACTATCTATATACTAAATAAAGCATTTACTAATATATACTTAGTAAAATACTATTTTTATTCTATCTATAAAGTACTACTATAGTAAAATATTAATATATAAAGTATTAAATAAGTATTTTTTATATACTAAAAAAATATATATATATATTATATACTACTTATAAAGTTTAAAAAAAGTATAATTATATTAATATTAAATTTATATAATATAGTAAGTATAAATTTAGTAAGTAATAGTAGTATAAGTATTATACTTAGTATTTTAATATTATAGTAAATAAGTAAAGAGTATATAATTATAATACTATCTTAATAATTAATAAAAGACTAGTTTAAATAATATTATATATTTAATTTTTATATTTTATAAATACTAAAAGCTAGTATAATAATAGTTATATAATAGTTAATAACTCTAAAAAAGAACTTCTAATATATATAGTAACTAAGTTATTACTTATTATATAATATAAACTATTTTATAACTTATAGAGTAGTAGCTTAAAACTTTATTATATTAATAATATTTTATTAATTTTTAAATTATTATTATTATTATATCTTTTTACTATTTACTAATATATTAAAATACTAAATATAGTACTTATACTACTATTATTTATTAAAATTTAATTTATTAATCTATATAAACTTACTACTAGTATAACTATACTTTTTATAATATTAATAATAGTTAATAATTAAATAATAGTAGTAATACTATAATAAAATACTATTAAAATATTAGTATTTTAACTTCTTATTATATATATTATAGAATAGTTTATACTTTATAATAAATAATAATATAGTTATTAAATATATTATATCTTTTCTTTAAAGATATATACTACTTATAATACTATTCTTATACTATTTATAGTATACTAGTCTAATTATATACTAATATAATCTTTATTAAGTAAATATTTATTTCTACTAGAGATAACATATACTAATATAGACTACTAATAATACTTCTTTTATACTATCTATAGTATACTAGTATAGTAAGCTTCTATTATAATATATACTAAGTAGCTACTTATTATATACTATAGATAGCATATACTAGTATATACTACCTATAATACTATTCTTACACTATCTACTTTATACTAGTCTAGTATACTACTAATATAAGGGGTATTAAGTAGCTGTTTATACCCTACCCTAAACAGCATATACTATTATATACTACTATAATTACTATTCTTTTACTATCTACTATATACTAGTTTAGTAGGTTTTAGTAATATACTAGAAAGAGTATATTCTAATATATACTACCTAGAGTACTATTTTTAACACTATCTACTATATACTAGCTTTATTAGATGTTAGAATATAGTATATTAAGTATCTATACTTCTATACTTCATAACGCATATACTAATATATCCTATCTATATTCCTATATAGAATAGTCTACTATATATACTACTAGGTATATATTTAATTAAATAGTATCTTATATTTATTATAGAAGTACTCTCTACGTTAGATTCTATTAGTACTAACTAGTATATACCTTTACTTAGTACGTAGTATATACTTTAGAAAGCGTATCCTAGCATATACTTTCTTAAGTGTATCTAATATATTTCTATTATATCTTATTTATTTAAGTATAGTTAGTATAGATTATTTAAGTACTAAGGTAGTTAGAATCTTATTCTCTATTATCTAAACTACTACTAGTAAGGTTATAGTAGTTTATTCTATCTACATCTTATTTTTTATAGCTAATAGCTTAGAGGTGCAGCTTCCTAGAAGTTGCACCTTATAATACTAATTAAAAAGAGCTTTACGCTTACTTACCTCCTTAGTAGAACTATTAATTATTTCTAAATAATAGTAAAATAGACATTATTATAGAGTTACAGAGACCTAGAACTAGTATCTACTCTACTCTATATCTACAAATTATTCTTTATCCTTAATCTAGATATTTTATAGCCTTTATTGTAACTCTACTATTAGCTACGTAATAAGGGCAAGGTATAGAGAGGGTTTCCTATTAATATGTTGCCCTTTATTCTAGAAGAATAAAGGGTTACTACCTTATCTTCCTTATCCTACATTCTAGATCTGCCTTTTACTATCCTTCGTCTTTAAAAGAAACGCTCCCCTAGGTAATAGATAGAGGACTAACTAGTAATACGTAAAAAACTCCCGCATTAAGATTGTCTTAAACCTCTTTCCTATATCGCCTATCTAATCTATCTCTTTTAGACTAGCCTATAGAACTTAATAGTTTTTTTAAAACCTAATATTATCTTAGTAATCGCGTCTTAGTACTACCTTACGAGAGCCTCTAGTAAGGCTTTATACCTTACTCTAGAGCTATTTAAAAAGTTCCCTAGGAGTAGTTATATAGATCTTTCCTCTGTTTACGGCGTTAAGTAGTTCTATAAGCACTACTATAAGCCTATCCTATAAGAAGGCTACTCTATTATTCTAAATAGTCTTAAAAGTATTAGATTAGATTAACCCTACATTTAAAAGACGCACTAGTACATCCTTATAATACATCTTTAGTAACGCATGCGCTATTATAAGTATAACGCCCTACTTAAGCTTCCCTTCTTTTTTTACTTATTTAAGTAAATTAAGTATACTCTCTATACTTACTATATGTTATTTAATAAGCTAGGCTATGCCCTTAAACTAAAGTAGTAGATTTTCGTTAATATGTCCCGCGATTTAATCTTAGATCTAGTCTCTAAACTACAACAGCTCCTAGTTAATAACGTTTAAAACTAGCTAAGTATAGCTAAATTTAGGTAATATAATAGAGAACCTAAAGCTATACAACTTCTTCCTATCTATATTAACCTTCTTAGTAACCTAAAGCTCTAGGTACTCTTAATAATGCGAGTTAAATAGCTGCTAGATGCATAAAAGGATAACTCTCATAAACTGTAAAGTCTTAATTCTCTAACCTAGTTTTAACGTAGTTACACTATATATCTCTAGTAATGTGAGGTACTTGTCGTAGTTGCTATATAGATACTTTATGTAGTATTTAGTATATATAGCCTAAGTAGCTCCTAGACGCTTAGTAGCTTAATCTAACCTATAGTTCGCCTTAGCTTACTATCGCGCACGTCTCTTAATCGCCTTCTACAGCTTTCGCAGTGCTCTAATCTTAAGTTAGAGGCTGTATAATACTAATTTATAGTAGGCACAGCTTTCTTTTACGCAGCGCTTTCCTTCTCCTATAGCTTTAGGTCCTGCATCTTTACCTCTTATATAACCCCTTATCTTATCCTAAGCAGCCTTATATATTCTTAAATCTATATATATATTATAAACGTATTTATCCTAGAAGGGGAAATAGTTTATTGCATCTAGTAAAGCCTTCTTGTATCTATAGCACTAGAGGTATTAAAGACTACCTTTAAATAGATAGCATCTCTTTAGAGGTGCTACACCTAAGTAGACTATCTCCTAAAGCTGCGCTACTATATACACTTAGCTATTACCTTTTTTATTATTAAACCTATCTCTTTTTAGATCGTTTAGCAGCTTCTTAATACAGTAACGTCTCTACCTATTTAGCATAGGCCTATATTAGTAGTAGTTCGTTCTATTCTTTCTAAGAGCACTTACCTATACGTTATAGCTTTATCTGTATAACTACCCTTTAGAATGAAATTATTAAGAGATACTAGGGCTACGATTAAGCTAAGGTCTAGTAAGTAACTTTTATCCTTAATATACATATCGTTAAATAGGTAATTAAGTTTATTGTCTATATTATCTATACTCTTATATAAATTAAGATTAGACGTCTCTATCTTAATATTCTTAATATTAACTAGTAGTACACTATCTTTAAAATGTAATAATTTTAGCGTCGTATTAATAATGCGCTACATCTTATCCTAAACGTTACTATTATACTTATTATAGATACTAAAGTAGTTTATCTGCTTCTTAGACTTCTTATAAGATCTCGTCTCTTAACTCTTCGCGTACGCATTAATATTAGCTATAGATTATGTACGTAGTATATACGCAACGTTACCTACTAGGGTGTATTTATAGAGGGCAGGCCTAATAACCTCGTTATATAACTGTACCTCTAGTTCCTTTTTAAGGCAGTTCGTAGATTAATTAGGCGAGTAGAGCTGTAGGAATCCTATTATTATAACATTTATTAGGCCTTCTATATATCTAAGATATATTTATAGTAGATCGTAGAATTCTAAGGTAGCCTTTATAGGCTGCCCTGTCGCGTCCTATATAGTTACATTTAGTAGGTAGTGAAGAGGCTTCTAGATATTTTAGGATACGTTATACACTCTATACATCTTGAATATCTATTAGAGTACTTTTAAACTCTCTAGAAACAAGACTACACTATCTATATTACGAGACGTAAAATTATTGTGTTCGTCTATAGCGTTATTCTCTAGATTTAACGAGACGAATAGTAGAGGTTAAGTTCTAGATGTACCTTTGTAAATCCTCTTTATCTTATAGCCTAGCGTAAATAATAATTAAGGGACACTAGTTTCGCAGGGAAAGCTGTTCTAGGAGAGTCTTACTATTGCTTTATACTAGAGATCTTATCTTTAAGTATTGTAGGTAACATTAAGATAGTTGCAGTTATTTCCTTTGTCTAAAAGCTCGCCTACGCGTAATAAGTTATATACGTCGTCTCTGTAACTATCCTAGGCCTTCTTAAATAGTAGGAATAGATGATCTACGGCCTTCTAAACGTCTTTATCCTTAATTACTTTATTCTCTTACTTAAGCCTCTCTTCTTTTCTTAGAGCTGCTATAACTACTCTTACCTACTTAGCTAGGCGGTATCTATAGCGTTTTAGGAAGTCTTTATCTTACTCGTCGCTATTAACCTTAGTATTAGTAGTTATTATATTACTCCTAAGTCTGTTGCTACTATCTTCTATTCTATCTTTAATATACTCGTCTAGTTTAGAAGTATAACTGCTTCTCTAAGCAGTTCTACTTAAATTATTATTATAGCGATTTATTAGTCTATTAGCGTCTTAAGTGTCTCTAATCCTATTAATTTTATCTCTAAAGTCTCTTCTATCTTAGTTATATTAATCTATAGTTGCATTAATCTTATCCTTAAAGTCTCCTTTATCTTAGTTGCGTTAATCTACAGTTGTATTAATCTCGTTCTATAAGTATCTACTATCTTAATTACGTCTATCTATTATTACGTTAATTATATCTATATCTCTTCCTTACGATATATTGTTAGTTTATAGACCCTATTATTAATTAACTGTAGGTATAAGAAGTCTAGTATTATTAGGTACGCTACCTATAGCTAGTTATTTAGCAGTCTCTATTAGACTAAGACATTCCTAGCCTATAGTTATGTACTTAGTTATCCTACTATTTAGCGTACTCCTATAAGAGTCTTACTCCTATTAATTAGATGCGCTACTAAGATAGCTTACGTCTAGTAATAATTTGTCGCTGTATATTTTACCGTATATAGCAGCGTCTAATAGACTGCTGTTAATGTCTATATATATTAGGTATATATTTATTGTAGTATCGTCGTGTACTAGCTATGTCTAAAGGGGTGTAGAAACCTAAGGCTTTGTATAGAGACCGTCTATATAGGATTGTACCTTACCCCCTTTATTAGCTGCTATACGTATTAAAATATAAGCTCTAGGCAGCACTATACCTTAACTACTAGGCCTATAACCCCCTTTATAACAGCTGTAGATTTTAAAGGACGACGCTATACATATAGTAACTTAGAGGGTGTAATTAGCTGCGTAGTAGGCAGAGTAATAGGTCTAGATACCGCGAAATTTAGAGGACGCTATATAGCATTACTACTAAATGCGCTAGATTCGTTTAAAGACGCGTTTAAACGACTTGCAGATAAGCTAGACGCAGTGTCTAGCTACTTTTTTAACGCCCTTAAGCTAGTAGGTATAGCTCTTTAACGCGTACGCGTTAGGCTAATTACTATTTTAATAATAACTAAGTATAGTAAAGTAGGAGAGTATAGTAGGATAAACTACGTATTTAGGACGCGTAGTCTTATTATAATTAGTACATAGTAGCTTAACTAGGCTAGCTAGCTTTATCTCCTACGCTATTCTACGTACTCTATAAATCGCCTATAGAAGATCGAAGTTTTAGTTTATACTATTATTAAAAGATAAATTATTATAAGACGTAAGTTCTATAAGGCTTTACATAACTAGCTGCCTAATATCTAAAGAGTATATACTACTTTAAGCATTAACATTATGTACTATCTAAAGTAGAAGCATGTCTTATATTATATAGCATTAGTAGAATATAAATAGATTAGTAACTATTAAATACTTCTTTTACATTATAAGTAGCTTTTACTTTTAAGTTTAAGTAATTAAAAGTAGGTAGTTATATTTATTAAAGCACTCTAAGGTTTCTACCTAGGTACTGTAATACCTAACACCTATCGCTTACGTAGTAGATCTATAAGATCTTTATACGTAGAACGAAATATCTTTGTAACTAAGGTAATAGTGTTATTATTTTCCTTCTTAAACTCTCTAGGTGTCTTACCTTTAATAGTATTCTCCTTTACGCTTTCTTTCGTGTACTGTAGATTAAGTAGTTCTACCTTAAACTGCCTATTGTACGTAGTAATAAGCTATTCTCTAAATACTAAAAACTAGATTAGCATACGTATCTAGATATAATAGAAAGGCTATATTAAGAGCTTACTATTCTAGAGGAATTTAAGAAGTTACTAACGATCTCGAACCTCTGCCTTATACAGTATCTTGCGCAGCTAGTAAGTAAACTTAGCTTCTAGTAGTAGAAGAGAAGGAAGTATTTATACTTACGTTAGGGAGTAGATCCTATATCTGCCTTATAGTTAGGATAAGTAAAAATAAAGAGTAATATATACACATACAGTATCTATTACTTAGGGTAGAATAATGTTATATCTTAGTAGGAAGTCGTTGCAGATCTTATATATATACTAATAAGTAGAGTTAGGTTATATATATATCTAAGGATTAAAGTTAGAGTATATATTTGTTTTAATATTTAGCGCTAGTAAGCTCGTTACTATAGTTCCTATAGAGCTAGCCTAAATCTATAATATTCTGCCTATTACTATTAGGTAGTCTAATGCTCTACTTAACGATAGAATAATATACGTATACTATTAGTGTTTCTTAGTTAGTTAACCTAAGAGCGTACCTTAGTAACCTTCGCTCGTTTTACGCTGTCGTACTCTACAATACTGCCTCTCTAATTCCCCTTTCTATTCTATCTAATAGTAAAGTAATCCTATATAGTACCTACGTAGAATATAGCTCCTGCAACGTAATAAGAACTTACTTTTTAACTATTAAGAGTGTAATACTTAATAGTAATATTATCTTAGAATTTCTACTTCTCCTCGCGTAGTAGCTAAGCCCTACTACTAATACTAACTACTAGTATAGGTAGTATACGATCTAACACAATTTTTGCCTATAGTACTTATTAACTATACCTATCTTATTTACAATACTTTACTGTACGTAAAGGCCTTTATGCGAAGATATTATTTAATCGTTCTTCTATAGTCGTGTCGTTCAGATCTATAATATTAAGAACTAAGTATTATTGCTCTTAAACTCTTACGTTTATTTATAGTTGCGTCCTATAGCACTAGTAGGCATTATAATATATCTACAAAAATAATAGTAGCTGTCTAAAATAATGATTAACAGTATTATTTATATCTTACCTTCTACTCTTACGCTAGTTGTTACTAAGGTCCCTTTATAGTAGTCGTCTCTAGGAGTCTCTTATATTATTTCTCTCTTCTTATATTATTGCCCTCTAGTCTAAACATAGAATCTCCTAAAATTTCTTTTATATTAGTAATAGCTGTCTTAGTTAAGCTATAGAGATTGCGTTAACCTAGTAGATTGCAGCGTCTAAGTATATACCTGTAAACAATATAGCGTCTAGTGTATATAACTGCCTCTTCTACTGTAGGAAAGAGGAGTACTAATCCTATCTAATTCTCCTATCTAACGTCCCTTTAAACTTATACTACGTGCTATTGTACTTTAGTAATAACTTAACGATTTAGTCTAGCTCTAGACGCAGTTATAGATAATAGACGTAGTTAAATGACGTTTTCGAGATACCTTAAGCTATAGCCTTCTTCCCTAGCTTAAGGTATACGTCTATAGATATTAGTAGGGGACGTTAGAAATATAATAGCGATGTTTTAAAAAGATATTAGACGTAATCTTAATAGCTTACGTATGCTGCGTCGTTAGTAGAGTTAATATTATTGACTTCTAGTTTACTAACTGCGATAGCTACTAGCCTATAGTATTAGAGTTAGCCTAGTCTATATATTAGGTATAATTATAGAGTATATATGCAGTTATAGACTACTATTTAGGTAGGTGATTATACCTAGAAGGAGTGTAGAACGATCTAGTACCTAAAGTATTGCGCTTCTGTTAGTATCTTCTCTCTAAAAGTATTATAGACATAGTCTTACTATAGTCTCTATAATATTTCTACTTAAGCATCTTTAAGACTGTAGTAATACTATTACTTTGCCTTATATTCTTCCTTTAACGCGTTTACGTAAACGCGTTTAGGTATACTAAGGACTTTTTATGTAAGTAGTTAGGTAATCGTGCTTAAGTAAGCCTCGCGCGTTACTTTCTATTTACTAGGTACTACTACTACTCTATTATAAACTACTTAACTTTAAGAAATAGACTATATCTACCTTACTATACTAATAAGGGCTAGAAAAGTAGAAGGAGATGTTTAGCTAGGTATAACGCGCTACTAATATTACTTTAGGTAAACGTTAACGCTAAATCTATTTTAGCTTTAAGACGCTTTTTATAGCGTTTGCCTTAAAAACATATGCTCTAAAACTACGTGTAAGATCTTATTAGATATTACGAAATGTACCTATATATAAGCTTTTTACGCTTAAATATTCTAAGTATATATAGGTTTACTAATACTACTAGTATTAAGGCGTTTATAGCTAAAAGAACGAGCCTAGCACGATGCCTATATTACTACTAAAGGCATTAACTCTAAGGTATAAGATTAGAACCTTTTAAACTAAAGGCTATTGCTTATAGTATCTTAGATCGTATTAGTCGTTTTTAATATTAAACGCTAGTACTATAACTACGATATAGCTTTTAAGGACATCTTTGCGATATTTATTACTTATAGGTATTTATTACTTACTTGCTATATACCTAATACTAATAGTAATAGTTAATAACTAAACTGTAAGTGTTAAGTAAGGATTTAAGGTTTTGTTGCAATACAGTATCAGCTATAGTAGAGGATACTAGTAGGCGAATAACTAGAATGCTTCTAAGGTTACCTAAAAATAGGCTTAGAATATTCTAAGAGCCTTAGGCTTCTAAGGTTTAAAGTAGATATAAAGACCTTACGCGTTGTAATATAACCTTAAAATACTTATTATATTACCCTATTCCCCTCCTACTATAACTGCGTCTTAATATATATGCGATAAATGTAGTTTAAGAATTTAAAGCTTTACTTAAACGACGTGAGGTTTATGTACTACGCCTCTAAACGTGTTTATGCATCCCTAATAATATTAGGAGCTTTAATAAGCTTTCTATATTCTTTTCTAATATAATCTAACTAGTTATATTGCTATTACTATCGTATAGTTAGGTACTAAGTTCTAGTTAGAGTGTATACTGTTAATACTAACTATTTAGCAGAATGTTTCTTATAGAGTTGAATGCCGTATTTAGCTTAAGGCTTCTCTAGCGCTACTACTACTTCCTTAGTAAATAGAGGGTTAATAAGAAGAATACTTATTAGTAGAAGACTCTAGCGCTAGTTACAAGACCCTAAATTTTTAATATAGTAGTAGTTGTTAATAACCTTAGCTGTAACATACCTTAATAGCTGTAAGGGCTTTACTTATAGGATTATAATAATATTTAAGAACTATCTTTTAATTAAAACGCCGTATAACCTAAGACTATAAAGCACCTACTTCCTAGGCTAGTAATAATAATATTTTACTCTTTTTAATCTTATGTTAAGTATATACGCTAAGAAAGCTTAGCGAAGCCTATCTATTATTACTATTTATAAGCGCTTACACTATTACTCCTAATCTACGCTGCCTATTATACACTTGCGTACGAGCTCTTAGTTAATTAATAATGTACCTAATAATATATAAGTAAGTGTACTACTTACATTTTATAAGCGTTATATTAACGCTTTAAAGAACTATACTATTTATACTATCTGCGAAGTTCTGTTAGAAGACGATTAGATAGGTAAGATTATATATATTATCTTAAATAAATGTATATATTTTGCGCACGAGAGTAGTAAGATAACCCTATTCTTAGCTTACGTCTATAGTTTTATTAGCACTCTATATTAACTTTAACTAGGACGCTATTAATTACGCGCCTAGTAACTAGGTTAATACTATTGCGATCTAAGCCTATACAAACGCTAGCCTTATCCTAGTACCTAATAAGTATCTCTTATATCTTAATTAGCCTATTAGAGACCTCTATAATAGAGTATCGTAATATAGTATAAGTAATGAGGTAAATCTAGACGCGCCTATAGACTTTACGTCTATTCTAGTCCCTAATAATATAAAGCTATCTTAAGAGAGAGAGGCGTCTCCTATACTAGAAATACTTACGTATTATAGTAGAGTAGAAAATAGGGATATGTCGTTAGACGCAGTTAAAGGTGCTGCTGCACCTTAGTAATATATCCTAAACTATAGAGAAGGACTACTACGCTACTACAACGCAGTAACAACTAAGTATAAAACTAAAAACTAATCTAACGCTATAGAGACGCTGCCGCCTCCCCCTTTAAGTTTAGCCTTATCTAAAGTAATCTTATCTCGTCTAACTAGAAGGACTCGCTATATATATTAACGACCTCTAGTGTATACTGCTACGGACTAGGAGTAGGCTATAGCCTATAAATATCTTAATTCTACCTAATGCTACGTTTCCCTTATAAGATAGACTTTAGTAGTACTACTTATTACCTAAGTTAACTACTACAAAGTGCAGCTTCTAGGAAGCTGCACCTTAGCGCAGTAGTACGTATACGCGTAATAGTATTTTTATCTAAACTAAACTTAGCCTATTCCTAACTCTAACTTTCTTACTTTATAGTAAGATTATCTTATTTCTTAACTATTACGTCGCTAGTTTTACGACATACTGCCTAATATAGCCTACATAGTATAAGCTTAATCTTATTTATAACCTAAAATCTTTTATAACTTTAACGTAGTTTCCTATGTAAGTTAGCTGCCTTCCCCTATTAACTATATCCCTAGCCTTTCCTCCTATCTAACGTATAGATATAGTATATCCTAACCTTAGAGCACTAGTATTAGTAAGCTATAGCTGCTGTTACTAAGAGACTACTAGGCTATAAAAAATAAGCTGTAGCTTTAATACTTAGATATATAGCTAATGTTATTATAGAGGCGACCCTAAAGCCGTCGCGCTTACTATTATTATACGTACGCAGTATCCCCTACTAGTCTAACCTACCTAAATTTAATTTTAAACCTAAAGCTACTCGCCTACTATTAGATGTTAATAAAAGAGGGCCCTATAATAATAGGAAGTTGGTTAGTAGTACGTAACTAGGTAATTTAGAGAATAGAAAAAGATGATATAGTTAGGTTATAGGATAAGAGGAGGGTAAAGGAGTTTTAAGTATACAGCTATATAAGCAGACTAAGATACCCTATTCTAGTGCTAAATAGGGCTAGATATTTAGTATAGAAGGTATAAGGTCCCTACTAATACTTAGCGCCAACTCCTTAATAACCTATAGTAAAAGCTACGTTTCTTAACCTATTACTGTTGCTCTTCCTTTATTAATTTAACCTAGTATTAAGACTCTAACGTTACTACATAACAACTAGGCTAATTCTCCTCGTAGCTCTAAAACGTTGCATAGTGCTTATAATAAATTAGAGGAATTAGCAGCGCACTAGGATATCTCTCTAAGCCCTACTATAGAAGATGTAGCTATAATACTATTATTCTTAGTTAATGACGACTCTAAGGTAGCAGACGATTAGGATAAGAATATAACTATTCTAGAAGACTGCTCTATATATAGTGAACACTATTTAGAATTAAGGCTAGAAACACAACCTATCTTAAATAGAAGTTCGATTAACGCAGATATAGATTAGACCCCTAACCTTACTCTTATTAAGGCATCTACACTAAGAATTGTAAAGTCTTAGCACTTTCATAGAGATGATAATAGCACTAGATTGCTAGCTCTTATATCTTTAACTAATAACGTTACTATACTACTAGATAGAGCGCTTATAAAGAGTAAGGATGCTAAACCTATAGTTAAATTATATTAAACCCCTTGCGCTCTATAGCTAGAGGAAATCTTATACTCTTTAAGTAGCAGCGTTAACTAAGCTAGGATAACAGTTCTAAGAGATTAGTTCTACGAGAAACTTAAGGCACTATATATTTAAGTAAAGGCTAGCTAGAAAGATAAGTTGTAGTATTTCTTAGCTAAAGAGGTAGTAGAGATTACGAACTTATTCTTTACAGATTTTATTAGGTAGCCTACTCTTACACGTTTAAAGAGTCTAGTTAACGAGTATAGGTAAAAGCTCTAAGGACAACTTAGCTTAAAGGGAATTGTATATACTAAATACTACGTCTAATTAGACGCGACACCTCTACTGCTTAAGAGCTACTTTACCTCTATTTCTCGTACTACCTAGTTCGCTTACTAAGGCTAAGCGCAGAACTAGAACACTTTGCATTTTAATAATATCCTTAGCCTAATTAAAGACGTTAACACTTACACTCTATATATAGACATTATATAGACTATTGCTTACGAAGAGCATAGAGAAACCCTTTACAACTTTTTAATATTGCTAGAGTATAGTTCTAAGCAGCGAGG
>Ga0210040_10005179_pt1 | contig 16697 bp, 16 predicted proteins | sample CryGeyCG12114_NA_FD_185462 | JGI IMG/M metagenome (GOLD analysis project Ga0210040, IMG submission 185462) | Groundwater microbial communities from aquifer - Crystal Geyser CG19_WC_8/21/14_NA (SPAdes) (version 2) | ecosystem: Environmental > Aquatic > Deep subsurface > Groundwater | place: USA... | reverse complement strand
CCTTTCCGATTTCGACTGTATCGGCGGCGTTGCCCTATCGCCTGAGCGTCTCGGTCCACCAGACTGGGGCGATGATGGGGAATCTCACCGGCTGGCACATCGTCCTTCTCATCCCCGCGATTCTGGCGTTGGTGCTCTGGTTCGCGGCGATCTGGAGCATCGCGAAGGCGGAGCTGATCTCGGGGACCGAGCGGGCGGTGTGGATCCTCATCGTGGTCGTGGCCCCGTTCCTCGGTGCGATCCTGTGGTTCGCGATCGGTAAGCAGGGAACGCTGTCGTCGGGGCGGGGAAAGCCTTAGCCGCCTCGTGCCCCGCCTATTTCAATAGTCGGGACAGGACCCGGTCGGCGAGTGGCTTGCCGCCGGTCTGGCAGGTCGGGCAGTACTGGAACGTCGAATCCGAGTAGATGACTTGACGGACTGTGTCGCCGCACACCGGGCAGGCTTCACCGGTTCGGCCGTGAACTCGAAGCCCTTCCTTCTTCTCTTTCTTCAACTGAGAAGCTGACACCCCGTCGGCGCGAGCGACCGCGTCTCGGAGGGTCGACTGCATGGCTTCGTAGAGCCGGTGTCGATCATCGTCGGGCATGGCCGCAGCTTTGAACGGCGACATCTTGGCGACGTGCAGGATCTCGTCGGAGTATGCGTTGCCGATCCCGGCGATCGTCGCCTGATTTCGCAGAACGCCCTTGATCTGAGACCGGCCTGCTGAGGCGAGGATGGCGCCGAAGACCTCTTCGGTGAACGACGGGTCGAGAGGGTCGGGGCCGAGTCGCGCTATACCCGGCACTTCCTGCACGTCGCGGACCACATACATGGCGAGGCTCTTCTTCGTGCCCGCTTCAGTCACGTCGAACCCGTCGCCGCCATCGAGCACGAGTCGAGCCGCGAGGGGCCCCTTGTTGGGGCGGCCGGACGGGACCGGCGCGGCCGAGCGCCAGCGGATCCATCCGGCGCGCGCCAGGTGGGTCACAAGGTGCAGCTCATGGTCGACGACGATGTCGAGGAACTTGCCGTGACGCTCGACGCCGGAGACGACCCCGCCTGACAGGGCGCTTGCCGGCGGGTCGAACGTCTTGAGCACAGCGAAGGAAACGACGTCGAGCCGATCGATGGGCCGACCGATGAGGCGGGAGCCGAGGTCGGCGACCAGGGCCTGGACTTCGGGCAGTTCGGGCATGGCAACAGTGTGTCCCAGCGACCCGGACATAACCACCGCCTGAAGCCGGAACTCCGTCGGCGCAACGTACGACCGTGACAGCCAGGGCACCGCCCTCGGCCAACGCGACCTCGAAGGCGGCAGCATCTACGACGTCACCGACGGCCTCGGCTCCGTCATCGGCGTCCTCGACGGCAACGGCGGACATGTTGGCGGATACTCCTACGACCGCCACGGCCAAACCCGCTACCAAGCGTCAGGGTTCGACTCGCTGCCGAGGAGGTCCCCCTCACCCTGGGACGCCGCTCAGGTGGCCCTGCGAAGCCGAGTGATTCGTGACCGGATCCGGTCGTCGAGGTCCTCGAACTCGTCGAGTACATCCGTGACAGCGTAAACGCGGTCGCGCTTACGGTTCGTAACTTCCGCGATGATCCGGGATTCCTCGAGTTGATCGATTGCCCGATAGATGGCCCTGTCCGCGAGTCCGGTGCGTGCGGTCAACTGCTCCGCTGAGAACACTGGCAGGCCGACCAGCACGTCGAGGACGTTATCCGTGGCGCTGCCGGCGCGCACACCCACCGCCTGCCGCCAAGCGGCGGCATACTGCAGAAAGGATCTGGCGGTGCCGCGCGCTTCACGTGCAGCGACCTCTACGCACAGAGCAACATCGGTGATGATCGCTTCGGCGTCACCTGTCCGGTAGGCGGTGAGCATTCCAAAGTAGTGGTCCGTGTCGGCGGCCAGTGCGGACGCGACCGGCAGCACCGTGGCCGGCGTCACGCCGCGCCTTCGCAGCACCGCCCCAATGAGCGCGCGACCGATTCTGCCGTTCCCGTCTGTGAACGGGTGGATGCTCTCGAACTGCGCATGCACGATCGCTGCTTGAGCAATTGGATCAATATCGTCTCGGTTCGCGAACGACAGCAGGTCGGCGAGGTAGTCCGGCACGAGCTCCGGGGGCGGTGGCACGTAAAGTGCGTTTCGCGGCGAGTAGTGCGAGCCGCCTATCCAGTTCTGCACGTTTCGCACTCGCCCGGCGTAGCTGCTCTCTTCAACGTCCTCACGCATCAACAGCTCGTGCGCGCTTAAAACGTCGCCAAGGTCGATCGTCCCTTCGGAGGAGTCGATGAGCGCCGTGATGGCGCGACCAGCAGAGACCATCGACACCGCAGAGGAGTTCTCCTTCGAGCCACCGAGGGCGCGGGCGAATGCGGTGGTGCTGGCCTCAACCTGTTCAATACGCGAGGAGGCGACGGACTCCATGCGGATCAGGAAGCCTGCCAGTGGATCTAGCACGTCGCCGCCAACACGTTCGAGCTCCTCTATCTCATATTGAGCTCGAAGAAGTTCCCGAGGCGGTGTTGGCGGGGCCGCAAGGCTGGCGATGTGGGGTGGCAGCGCAACCGTGATCTCCGAAAGGGTTCGATCCTCGCGGCTGCCACGTCGGCTAGCGCTTTGCCATGCGGTGGGGCGGTGACTGTGCTTCGGCCAGGTTGTCATTGCTTTCCGTCCGCGTCGAACCCGATGGTGACACTTAGTGGATGTTTATGACATTAGCAGATGCCGCAGTGACAGATCGACGGTCGAAGCGTCTGCCTCGGTAGTGCGCAGGCGCCTGCTCTGCTCGTCTCGTTTCCCCTGGGTTGCGAGGCGAGCTGGTTGCGACACGCCGCGCGCTTGCTGCTCAAGATGATCGCGGCCGATTCGGCTAGACGTCGTGATCGAGCAGTGTTCGGAAGATCCGTCCCAGCGGCTCCGTCAGCTCATCGAGGGTTGCCGTGGCGAGCGGATGTACCGCCGCAGAGGTGCGGAGCATCACGACTCCGACCATCGTCGCGATCGTTAATTGAGCCCGGAGGAGTATCGGAGCAGTGGCGGGATCGTCGCCCTTCCACCCCGCGGCTGCAGCGATCCCCTGCGTGAAGTGCTCCAGGGTCCTGCGGCGGATGCCGTCAGCGTTCTCGTCCCCGGAGGAGCGCAGCAGCAGCAGGAGCTGAAGAGGATCATCCTCATTCGGTGTGTTCGCCACATGCGCAACGAGGCGCTCGATCAAGCCATCGAGGTCCGCTGCGGGGGGCGGCGTCTGCCTGTCGAGTTCATCGGATGTGCGCAGCACGCAGGCTTCGAACAGTCCTTCTTTCGATGCGAAGTATCGACTGATGAGAGCAACGTTGACTCCGGCGTCCGCTGCGATCTGCCGCACCGTGGTAGCTCGGTAACCGTCAGTCGCGAACCTCCGACGTGCCGCGCGCAGCAATGCCCGGCGAGTGGCAATGGCGTCCCGCCCTGTTCGCAAGAGCTCATCGTCGACGGAGGACGAGTCCGCTATGCGAGAGCCGGTCGCTACAGGTGCTTCGTCGCTCATTCGTCACTTCCTCGAGGTCAGCGTAACGCCATCCACCCTATGTAAACGCGTGTTGACAAGTGGTCTCCAGTGGAGGAAGCTCGCTGAGTCAACAAGTGTTTACATCTCGAGGAGATCCATGTCCGCCACCGCCTCCAGCTCTGCCCCAGGGTCGGTACGAACTCATACCGCTCATGACGCCAAGCCACCCCGGACGCGCAGCACGGCGATCATCCTGTTCCTCTCGCTGGGGGGCCTGTCGTTCGCGGTGTTGCAGTCACTGGTTGCGCCGGCGCTCGGCACAATCGGAGCAGACCTGGGTGTCGAGACGGCTGATGCGAGTTGGGTGCTCACCGCCTACCTCCTCTCGGCCGCCGTGCTGACCCCGATCCTCGGGCGCCTGGGCGACATGGTCGGCAAGCGGAGGGTCATAATCGTCGTGCTCGCGCTGCTGCTCGTCGGCACGGTGCTCGCCGCGCTCGCACAGAATCTCGGAGTGCTGATCGTGGCGCGCATCCTCCAGGGTGCTGCCGGTGCTGTGATGCCGTTGTCGATCGGAATCGTGCGAGATGAGCTCCCGAAGGAGCGCGTGAGCGTGACCATCGGCCTCCTCTCGGCCATCTTCGGGATCGGCGCCGGTGTCGGCATTGTCGCGGCCGGCCCGATCGTCGATACGCTCTCCTGGCACTGGCTGTTCTGGCTGCCCGCGGTCCTCGTGGTGATCGCCCTCCTCGGCGCGATCTTCGGTATCCCAGAGTCCCCGGTGCGTACGCCGGGCCGCCTCGACATGCTCGGCACGGGCATCCTCTCCATCGGCCTCGTCGCGTTGCTCCTCGCCATCAGCGAGGGAGAGAAGTGGGGTTGGGGCGACGGCAAGACCGTCGGGCTGCTCGTACTCGGTGCTGTTGCGCTCATCGTGTTCGTACTCGTCGAGCTTCGGGCGAAGAACCCGCTGATCGACGTGCGCCTGTTCCGGCACCGTGGAGTCTGGACCGCCCACATCGTGGCGCTCGCGTTCGGTTTCGCCATGTTCGGCACCTTCATCCTGGTGCCCACTTTGCTGCAGCTGCCTACCGTCCTCGGGTACGGGTTCGGCAAATCCGTGAGCGAAGCGGGCCTCTACCTACTGCCGACCGTGGTCTCGATGGTCGTCTCAGGTGTCGTCGCCGGCATCCTGATTCGCCGCATCGGGCCGAAGATCCCGATGATCGTCGGCGGCGTCGCGGTGACTCTCGCATTCCTCATCCCCGCGCTCGGTCACGCGGAGGAATGGCAGATCCTGGTCTCCGGCGTTCTCACCGGCATCGGCATCGGCATGGCTCTCGCCGCGACCTCCAACGCGATCGTCGAGAGCGTCCCTGCTGCCCAGACCAGCGAAGCCATCAGCGCCAATACGGTGATCCGCACCGTGGGAAGCAGCGTCGGCACGGCCGTCATAGCGGCGCTCATCTCATCCAACGTGACGGCACAAGGTGCTCCGACCGACGATGCGTTCACAATCGGGTTCTGGGCTTCAGTCGGCGTCGGAGCCCTGGCGATGGTCGCCGCGCTGGCCGCGCCGTCGCTGCGCGCGCGCCGACGCGAAGCCATCGCAGCAGGAGTCGACGACTTCGAGGAGCTCGGAACACGCAGCCACTGAGGTTCCTCTTCAGCCCTCGACGGCAGGACGCTTCGCTTCCCGGAGCAGGGCCGATGGCTTGTCGCAATAATTGCAGCCGACTGCTGTCGAAGCGGGCTGACCCTCCCATCTCCGACACAATGTGTCCATGCGCTTGCTCAGCAACTTCCACCCGTGGCACTGGGTGTTCGTTGTCGTCATAGTCGCTGTCGCTGTCCTCGGCGTCCTGAACGTCGTTCTCGACTGGCTGTCGCCTTGGATCGCGGTGCTGATGGGGTTTTCGGGATTGGCTCTCCTAGCCTTCTCCGCTGGCACGATATGGAACAAGCCGGACCAACTCGAGGATCGGCATGCGAACCCCGAGGGTCCGCCCTCCGACGTGCGAGCAGTTCGGTCCAGAAAGCGAAGGTGAGAGCGCGGAGTGGTGGGCTCCGTCTCTCAGTAGCGGAATCGCGAGATCGCCGCTGCCTCCTCGATCGGGAGGTCCTTCATGGTGTCCCACTCGTGGCGACGCACGGCGAGGTAGGTGTCGAACAGGATGTCACCGAGCGCCTCCCGCAGAACCGTGCTGCCCTCGAGGGCGTCGAGCGCTTCGCCGAGGTCCGACGCGAACGGCGCGACGCCGAGCCTCGACCGTTCTTCCTCGGGAAGCGATCCCGGCTCGACCGTGATGTCAGCCGGGACCGGCAGCGACCGACGCAGACCGTGCAGCGCCCCCGCGATGACGGTCGTGACCGCGAGGTATTGGTTCGAAGACCCGTCAGCGCACTTGACCTCGATGTTGGCCTGCGTGTCCTCACTGCCCGCGAACCCGCGCATGAGACGGATGGCGGCCTCACGGTTCCCATCGCCCCAGCAGATGTAGGCGCCCGCCCAATTGTGCGGCTGAAGCCGCGCGAAACTCATCCGAGTGCCACCGAGAAGAGCGATGCCCTCACCCAAGACGTCGAGTACACCCGCGATCATCTGCCCGCCCTCGGCACGGATACCGTCAGCCGTGTCGGGGGAGTAGAAAACATTGCCCTGCGCATCTCGCGCCGACAGGTGGATGTGCAAACCGTTCGCACCGAAACCCGCAACAGGAATCGGACCGAACGACACCAGGAGACCGTGAGCCGCCGCAACCCTCGTGATGATGAAACGCGCGAGCAGATACTCGTCGACCGCTTGCACGGGTTCGCGCGGGGCGAGCGACACCTCGAGCTGCCCGTTGATGTACTCGGGATGCAACTGCTCGACAGGGAGCCCGGCCACCTCGAACGCGTCCAAAAGAGCGAGGTGATAGTTCTCGAGCTCGAGAAACGGGAGCGCGCCGTAGCCCGGACCGGTGTGAGCGAAGATCGGTTCCGCCTTACTGCCACGGAACACCGTGAACTCGAGCTCCATCCCGACGAGCAACTCGAATCCTGCCTCGCGTGCCTCACCGACGAGTCGCCTCAACGCACTCCGTTGGCAACCGGGGAAGGGACTGCCGTCCATAGATGACAGGTCGCTCGGCGCCCAGGCGAGCCCCTTCTCGCGGTCGATCAGTACGGCTGCGCTCATATCGGGGAAGCCACGCAGGTCACCGATCGCCGAATCGAGCGCGGGCGTGCTGACCGGGTAGTCATCGGTCGAAAAGAGCGCTCCGGCGCTGAGTGACGCGGTGAAGCCTTTGGTCCCAGCGCTCGCGATCTTGGCGGCGGGAAGCACCTTGATCCGCGTGATGCCCGCGTTGTCCTGATAGGTGGCGGCGAGCGCGCGCCACGTCGGCTCAGTGCCGTCTGCCGTGGTGGTCATAAAACTCCCTCGGGTCGTTGAGCGGTCGATCACTGCGCCGCAAGATCGGCGGCGACAGCGAAATAGGACAGGAGCATGATTCGCGCGACCTCGGCGACGACCTGGTCGGGCGGTGCGAAAGCCGGATGGTGCAGACCTGGGCTGCGTCGGTCGCCGTCGCCGACGCCCGCGAAGATCATGAGCGACGGGATCACTTCGCCGTAGTAGGCGAAATCGTCGGCCCCGCACGAACGCAGCGCCTCGCTCTCACGGAACCCGTCTGCATGCAGCTCATCAGCGACGATCATCGCCAGCTCGGCGTTGTTATGCAGCACGGGCTCGCCGAGGTGCACATCGACCTGCGCGGTGCAGTCATGCGCTGCCGCGATACCTTCCGCGACGCGGCGGATCTCTCGGTGCAGCAGCGTGCGCTCGACCTCGTTGTAGCTGCGGATCGTGCCGCGGAGCGTCGCCGACGAAGGGATCGCGTTATGCGAGTCGCCACCCTCGATCTGGCCGATCGTCACGACGGCGGGCAGCATCGGGTCGATGCGTCGCGAGACGAGATGCTGCAACCCCTGCACCACTCCGGCGATCGCCACGATCGGGTCGCGTGACAGGTGCGGGTAGGCCCCGTGTGACGGAGTGCCATGCACCGTGATCTCGAAGTTGTCGGCCGCCGCATTGATGGCGCCCGGCGCGCAGGAGACGGATCCACGCAATAGAACAGGCTGCACGTGCACCCCGATGAACGCCTTCATGCCCTGTGCGCGCAGCGCCGGGTCGGCGATCACATCGACCGCCCCCGAGGGGATCTGCTCTTCGCGCGGCTGGAACAGCGCTACGAAAGGAAAAGGAGCACCGATCTCGCGCAGCGTCTCCCATACGGCGACGAGCGCTGCCTGATGCACATCGTGTCCGCAGAGATGCGCTGCACCGTCACGCTCGGACTTCCAGGCCACGTCGCTGGTCTCCTGGACGGGCAGCGCGTCGAGTTCCGCTCGGATACCGATCGCCGGCGCATCGATTGCCCCACCCGTCGGATCGAGACGGGCGAGGAACCCCTCCGCGATGTCGATCACACCGTCGAAGTCGACCTGTTCCTTCAAGAATTCGCGGGTCGCGTGCTCATCGCCGCCGACCCGAGGCGCGCGATGAATCGCATGCCTGATCTGGAATGCTTTCGGAAGATGTTGCGGAAGACCCTCGAGAGCGCGGGTTCGCAATTCGAGCAGCGTGGCGCTCACGCGGCATCCAAGCCGTAAACGCGGCGAGCGTTGCCGCCCGCGATCGCCGCCGCAATACGTTCCGCCCCTGTCGCGTCGACCCACTCATCGGCGATCCACTCGTCGAGCACCCGAGCGGTCTCCCGCCGCCACGAATACGCGCTCACCGCATAGTGCTCAGCGAGCCCATAAGCGTCCGAGGAGTAGAGAAGCTTGTGGAACGGCGCGATCTCCATCGACTGGCGGATGGCGACGCGGGCACTAGGCCCGAGATAGTGGGTGACCTCGCCGACATCGAAATACACGTGCGGGAAAATGTGCGCGAGACTGCCCGATTCGCGCACGAACGGATAGCAGTGCAGCAGCACGACGCTCGCCCCCGTGTCACGCGTGGCCTTCAGAAAGCGCGTCATTCGCGACGGGTCCGAACGGTGCAGGACCAGATCGCTGTCACCGAACCCGACATGGAACTGGATGGGCTTCTTATGCGATATCGCCGCCCACACGAGGTGAGAAAGCAGAGTCGGGTCGTCGACACGGTAACTCCCCGAGCGTTGCGCCCCGCGCAGCCACTCTCCGGCGGCCCGCTCCACCGCTTGAGTGTCGGGTGCCGTGTCGGGCAGGTCCAGGCCGAACCGGTAGGCGGCGATCGACTTGAAACCGACCGCGTCAGCGGCAGCGGCGGCCAGCGCCTCGTCGTAGTCGCGGACGAAGGTCGCGGCGCTCGTGCTCTCGCCGATCGACTCCGCCACGGCCTCGAGCCGCACGATCTCGCTCGTCCGCGTGCCGAGCAGGTCGGTCATCGCTGACGGGCTGATGACATCCGACTGCAGGAAGCCGGTATCGATGATCAGGTGCTCGCTCCTAGTGGAGCGCATGAGCCGTGCGTTCACCTCGGCTGAACCGAGTTCCAAACGCCGCGCGATGTAGCTGTCGATGTCCGCGTGCCGGGGAAGGTCGAGGAGCGGGGCGCAGACCGAGCGGATCCCGAGCCCGAACGGGGAATCGAGCGTCTCGGTTCCCGGCAGACTCAGCCAGTCGGACTCGGTGGCGAGCCCACGGAACTCGTCCGGCTGCAGATCGGTGGTCAGCAGGCCGTGGCAGTGGTCGTCGACGAGTTCGAGATCGTTCGTGATGGTCACGCGTGCTCCTTGTCTTCAAGCGGGCTGTCGGACCGCTGCTGGTAGCTGTTGCCGAAGCCGAGAGACTGCCAAGCAGCGTCGTACCGTTTCATCCGGTCGATCGGGGCGTCGCCGAGCGTATCCACAACTCCGGCGAGAAGCGCTTCGACGACGGCCATGGCGGGGACCATCGAGTCGAGCGGGTGCGGGGCGCCGAGGCTGCAGGTCAGAACCGCGCGGGCATGCCGCTCGATCGGACTGCGCCACCGATCGGTGAGCAGGATGATCTTGCTCCCGAGCGCCGCCGCCTGTTCGCTGAACTCGATGGTGCTCGGCTGGTAGCGGGGCAGGTCGACGACGAAGACGACATCACGGGGTCCGAGATCCATGAGCGCCGAAGTCCGGTTCTCAGCGCTCAGATAGCGGGTGCCGGGGCGAAGCACTTCGAGCTGCTGGACGAGGTTCTGCGCCAGAACAGCGGTGAACCGACCGCCCGTGGCGTGGACGGTGTGCTTCGACGAGGAAAGCAGTTTCACTGCAGTCGCGTAATCGGCCGGATTGAGCTGTTCGAACGTCTCTGTGAGCGCACTGCCGAACACAGCGGGCGAGCGGAGAAGAGGTTCTTCGGACCCGGCATGGTCCGGGTACTGCTCGACGGGCGTCGGTTGCCTCTGCTGCAGCTCTCCCCGCAGCGCGTCCTGGAAGCTCGAGAAGCCGTGGAAGCCGAGGCGATCGATCAGTCGCAGGACGGTGGGGCCGCTCACTCCCGCCGATTCGGCGAGACTCGCCACGGTGCTGAGCCCCGCTGCCGGGTAGTCGGCGAGCAGAGTCTGTGCGACTTCGAGCTCAGCGCGAGGGAGCGTTGCGAGACGCGAACGCACAACCTGTAACACCGACGACATGTAACGAATATTAGGGTTGCGAATGTTACGAACGATCGACGTACCGTCTGTAACGCACAGCTAACGCACCTCCTGCACCCCCGACGCGCGCATTCCAAGGAGCACCATGCGAAAGAAAATTGCGATTCTCGGCCTCACCGCCGCCTCCGCCCTCGTCCTCTCGGGCTGCTCCGGCAACGGCGGCTCCGACTCCGATTCCGTCGTCATCGCTCACGTCGGCGACTTCTCAGGCGACTGGTCCTTCTACGACGTTCCCTTCCGTGACGGCATGCAGATCGCGGTCGACGAGATCAACGCCGACGGCGGCATCGACGGCAAGCAGATCGACTTCATCACTACCGATGGACGCGGCGACCAGGCCGAATCCGTCCGCGGGGTGGAAGACGCGCTGGATGCGGGTGCCGTGTGGATCACCGGCACCACCGCTTCGGGGGCGTGGCAGGCTCAAGCGGCGGTCGCGTGCGAAGAGGGCGTGCCCATCTCGACCGGTGATGGAAGCTCGCCCACACTCGTTCTCGACGCCGGTGACTGCGCCTACCACGTGCTCATGCTCGACACGATTCAGGGTGCAATGGCCGCCGAGTATGCGATCGGCGAAGGGTACGAGACCGCATACGTCCTCGGATCGAGTGATGACGCTTACACCGCAGGCCTCGGCTCGTACTTCTCGGACGCCTTCACCGAAGGTGGCGGCGAGGTGGTAGCGGAAGAAGAGTTCCGAATCGGTGCTTCCGACTTCAACGTGCAGGTCACCGGGATCGCTGCGATGAGTCCGGCACCCGATGTCATCTACCTGTCGATGTTCAGCCCGGACACCCCGCAATTCCTCCGTCAACTGCGTGCCGCGGGAGTCACCATCCCCGTCGTCTCCGGCGACGGATCGGTCGACAGCAGTGTGCTCGAGGCAGGCGCAGCGGCCGAGGGGCTCGTGACGACGTTCCACGCCTGGCCGACCGAGGGCAACGCGGTCGAGGAATTCCTCACCACGAACTTCCCCGACGACGACGCCAGCTCCGCCCCGCAGAACATCGTCTCGGCTGCCGGCTATGACGAGGTCTACCTCGTGAAGGAAGCGATCGAGGCTGCCGGAGAAGCGACGCCCGAAGCCCTGATGGAAGCTCTCGACGGCCTCACCTTCGACGGCGTGACCGGCTCGCTGACGATCGATCCTGAGACGCACCAGGCCGACAAGGAGGTCGCCCTCGTCCGAGTCGAGGGTGGCGAGTACCTCTTCGTGGACAGCTTCCTGCCGAGCTACGTTCCCACGGTCGGCTGACCACGGCGATGACAGCGTTACTCGAGGTCGACGCCCTCGAGGCCGGATACGGGCCCGTCAAGGTTCTGCACGGTCTCTCCCTCACGGTCGGTGAGGGAGAGACCGTCGCGATCCTCGGCGCCAACGGCGCAGGCAAGAGCACCCTCATGAACACCCTGGCCGGTCTGATCCGGTCGACCGCGGGTCGTGTGCACTTCTCCGGTCAGCCCATTCACGGGGCGTCCGCCGAGCAGATCACGAAACGCGGCGTCGCTCTGGTTCCTGAGGGCCGACATGTCTTCGCGAGACTCACTGTGCTCGAGAACCTCCGGATGGGCGCCTATACGCGTCGAGACCGTGCAGGCGTCGCCGCCCAGTTGGATGAACTCCTGCAACGGTTCCCGGTTCTGGCCGAGCGTCGCGGACAGCGGGCGGGAACCCTGTCCGGTGGCGAGCAGCAGCAGCTCGCGATCTGCAGGGCACTGATGTCGAAACCGAAGTTGATCCTGCTCGACGAGCCCTCGCTCGGACTCGCGCCCGTCATGGTCGAGCGGGTGTTCGACGTCGTCCGCGAGCTTCGTGAGCGCGACGGCCTCACCGTGCTGCTCGTCGAACAGAGCGTCGTCAACGCGCTCGAAGCCGCAGATCGCGCCTACCTCGTATCGGGCGGTCGGATCACAGCGAGCGGAACCAGCGCAGAGATGGCCGGCGCCGCGCGCGACCTCGAAGCGAGCTACCTCGGAGGGGAGAGCGCGTGAGTCCCGAACTCCTCATTCAACAGTTCGTCAATGCACTATCGATCGGATCGATCTACGCACTTCTCGCGTTGGGTCTCGCGGTCGTGTTCAGCGTCCTCGGTCTGCTGAACTTCGCATACGGCGAGATTCTCACCATCACGGCATACGCGATAGTCCTGCTCGTCGGTGCGGGAGTCCCGCTCGCGATCGCGGCGGTGATCGGGGTGATCGCCGGCATCGGAATGTCTCTGCTGACCGAGGTCGTAGCCTTCCGCCCGCTCCGCAAGGCGCCTGCGTATGCGGTCGTGTTCTCGTCGTTCGCCGTTTCGCTCATCGTCCAGTCGCTCATCCGCAACGTCATCTCGCCTCGACCACAGGGGCTCGCGGTGCCGGGCTGGTTGGACGGCGTCCTGACATTGGGCAGCATCCGCATCCCCGTACTCGCGATCATCACGATCGTCATCGCTGTGCTCGCGATGGTGGCCCTCACGTCGGTGCTGCAGGGCACCAAGCAGGGGCTCGCGATGCGGGCTGCCGCGGAGGATTTCCAGACGACGAGACTGATGGGCGCGAAGGCCGGACGGCTGATCCTCCTCGCCTTCGCCGTCTCCGGGACGCTCGCAGGAATCGCGGGGGTGCTCTGGATCCTCCGCACGGGAAGTGCTTCGCCGGATATGGGATTCACACCGTTGCTGCAGGCGTTCGTCGCTGTCGTGCTCGGCGGAATGGGAAGCCTTCGCGGCGCAGTTCTCGGTGGCTTCGCCCTGGCTTTCGTCGAGGTGGCGCTGCAGGTGTTCCTGCCGAGCGCGATCGTGCCGTACGTCCAAGCGATCACCCTTCTCGTCGTCATCGCAGTTCTCTACTTCCGCCCGCAGGGGTTCGCCAAGAAGATCGAGGAGCGAGTGGCATGAACTCATGGTCCGGGCGTCGCCTTCGCGAAGGTGCAGTCACCTTCGCCGCACTCGCCCTCGTTTTCATCGTCATCGCGGTCGTCATCGAGACGGCCCTCGGCCGGAGCGATAGCCGTATCGCGACCGAGTTCATGCTGATCGCTAGCATGGTGGTGGCCATTCAGGCCTATGTCGGCAACTCGGGGCTGATCTCGTTCGGTCACGTCGCGTTCTACGCGATCGCCGCATACGTCGCTGGCTTGGCGGCTATGAGCCCCTCCGACAAGGAGCGGATCACTCCGGACTTGCCCGCGTGGCTGATGCAGCTGGAGGCGGGCCTTCCTGCCGCGGTCGGGCTCGCGCTCCTCGCCGTGCTCATCTTCGCCGTGTTCACCGGAGTGCCGTTCTCACGCATGAACGCATCGGTCGTGTCGGCGGCGACGCTCGCGCTGCTGGTGCTCGTGCACTCGGTCATCAACCTGTGGAACGGCGTCACCCACGGCCCGCTCGGCCTGGTGGGGGTGCCCGATCTCGTCAACACCTGGGTCGTCCTCGGGACGAGCCTCATCGTCGTTGCGGGCGCGCTCATCTACCGCGCGTCGCCGTGGGGCCTGAAGCTGCAGGCTGTTCGAGAGAACGAAGTCGCGGCAGCAGCTCTGGGCATCCCAGTCGCCAAGATGCGCTTCGTAGGTTGGGTGGTGAGCGCCCTGCTCATGGCGCTCGCCGGATCGGTGTGGGCGCTGAATTCGCTCGCCTTCGCTCCGTCCATGTTCTACTTCACCGACACCTTCGCCATGTTGGCGATGCTCGTCGTCGGCGGACTCGGCTCGGTATCGGGAGCGGTTGTCGGAGCGGCGATCATCACAGTCCTGAGCGAACTGCTGCGCGGGCTCGAGGGTGGTCTCGACGTGGGAGGAGTCAGCGTTCCCGAGCTTCCGGGCATCGTCCAGCTCGCCACCGCGGGGCTGATCCTCATCGTCTTGATCGCCCGCCCGCGGGGGCTCTTCGGCAACCAGGAGATCGGCGGTCTCAGACCGCGACACTTCGCGCTGGGAAGGGGACGGTCGTGAGCGTGGAACAGCGAACGGGCCTCGTCGTCGCCGGTGTCACCAAGACCTTCGCCGGACTGACGGCGCTCGACGACGTGACTCTCCGTGTCGAGCAGGGCGAGATCCTCGGGCTCATGGGGCCCAACGGATCAGGCAAGAGCACGCTCGTCAACGTGATCAGCGGCATCCTGGCACCGACTGCCGGGAGCGTGTCGGTCGACGGGCAAGATGTGACCGGCAAGTCCGCGTACAACGTGGCGCACGCCGGAATCTCCCGCAGCTTCCAGACGGTGCGTCTGTTCGGCGCGCTCAGCGTGAGCGACAACGTTGCCGCGGTGGTGCGACGTCCTCGCCGAGCGGTCGACCGGACTGTCGTCGAGCTGCTCGAACGGTTGCGTATCGGTCACCTCGCGGATGAGCGCGCCGATGGGTTGGCCTACGGCTTGCAGCGCAGAGTGGAAATCGCTCGCGCTCTGGCCACGAATCCGCGTTATCTGCTGCTCGACGAGCCGGCAGCGGGACTGAACGACTCCGAATCTGCAGATCTCGAACAGATCATCCGTGCAGCGGCGGATGACTTCGGTTGCGGTGTGTTGATCATCGATCACGACATCACGCTCATCACCCGTCTCTGCCACCGACTGCATGTGCTGTCGAACGGCCGCACACTGGCAGAGGGGTCGCCCGATCTCGTCCGGACGCACCCTGATGTCGTGCGCGCCTACCTCGGTGAGCGCGCTGTAGCCGAACTGGCTAGCTCTGACCTCACTACCAGCCAGGAAGGGTCGTCGGGAGACGGTAGCGAGCCAGTTCGCTGAGCTCGCGCGGAGAGAATCCGAGCGATTCGCCGGCGGTGTCGAGAGCGGACCGAGCTTCGAGCTCGGTCATTCCTCGGCGGGCGAAGATGAGGTAGGTCGGCTGGGAGACGACCGATCCGGGGTGACCGACGACGAGGAGTCGACCTTCTGCTGCGAAGCGGTAGTTCCACCGGAACCAGGTGACGAATCGAACGAAGCCCTTGCCGGTCCACCGGTACACGCCACGTGAATCCGCTTCGCTCACTGCAACACCCTTGACCGTGGTCTTCCGGCCGTCGGTGTGCGCGAGCGACACCTGGAAGTCAAGGCGACCATCAGGGAGGACGGTGAACTCGGCGCCTCCCATGTCGATGCGCGCGCGGGCCGTGCCGTCGGGTGTCGATGCCGCCGCCCACCACTGCCCTTCGATACGGGGACCGTGCGTCCGTTCCAGCTGATCATCGGTGGGCTGGCCGGGAACGACCGGGGGTGTACGACGAAGGCTCACCGATCAAGGGTGGCGGCGGAGTCGTTGCTGGGGCTAGCCCCTCTTCTGGCGGCACGGGCGCGGGCCGCCGAGCGTTCGCGGTGCACTCGCGCTTCAGAAGCTATTCGGCGACGCGTACCCTGACCGTGTTCGCCCACGGGTCCTCGAACGAGAGTGTGCGGCCGTCGTTTCGCGCTGTGACCGAGCGGTGTGCGAGACGGTCGGCGAGTGCGCCCAGGTCATCGGCGGTCGGCACGTCGATGGTCACTTCTCCCAGTCCGAGTGCCGGCGTGCGGGTGCCGGCGCCCGCGCTCTGCCAAGTGTTCATCCCGAGATGGTGGTGATATCCGCCGGCTGAGACGAAGAGGGCGCTGTCCATCTCGATCGTGATCTCGAATCCGACGGTGTCGACGTAGAACCTGCGTGCAGTGGGGATGTCGCCGACCTTCAGGTGGACGTGGCCGACCGCGGCGTCCCCCTGAACCCCGTGTTCGGCACCGGTCTTGGAGAGGTTCTCGTGGAGGAACCGGTTGGGGTCGAGATAGACGGTGCCCATGCGGATCCGGTCGCCGTCCCACTGCCACTCGGAACGAGGACGATCCCAGTACAACTCGACGCCGTTGCCCTCCGGATCATCGAAGTAGAGCGCCTTGCTGACGAGGTGGTCTGAGCTGCCGGTGAACGATCCCGGGAAGCTGCGCGCCACTGAATACACGGAGGCGGCGAGTTCTGACGCGTCAGGGAAAAGGAAGGCGGTGTGGAAGAGGCCTGCCTGACTGGGCGCCGCGTGCCGCAGACCAGCGCGCTGCTCGAGGATGAGTGCTCGGCGCGTGCCTCGGCCGAGCACCGCGCTACCGCCCTCGTGGCTCAGGAGCTCGAGACCCACGCCGTCCCGGTAGTAGGCGAGCATGGCGTCGAGATCCGCGACGCGCAGGGTCACAGGTCCGACATCGGTCGATGCGGAGAGAACGCCCCCTCGGGCACTAGTTGACATGTCACCCACTATATGGTGCCAGTGACAGCAGGAGTCAGTCCGTCAACCGATCGATGAGTTCGGCATAGCGAGCCGATGTCCGTTCGACGATCTCAGCAGGCAGTTGCGGCGGGGTGCCTTCGCCATCCCAGTGAGCCTTCAGCCAGTCGCGCACGATCTGCTTGTCGAAACTCTGGCCGCGGTGGCCCGAGAGCCACGCCTCCTCGTCCCAATAGCGGCTCGAATCGCTTGTGAGCACTTCGTCGGCGAGTCGGATGGTGCCATCGGCGTCTCGTCCGAACTCGAACTTCGTGTCAGCGAGGATCAATCCGTGTGCTTCGGCGATGGTCGACGCTGCAGTGAAGATCTCCAGTGACAGCCC
>Ga0210040_10005178_pt1 | contig 16699 bp, 16 predicted proteins | sample CryGeyCG12114_NA_FD_185462 | JGI IMG/M metagenome (GOLD analysis project Ga0210040, IMG submission 185462) | Groundwater microbial communities from aquifer - Crystal Geyser CG19_WC_8/21/14_NA (SPAdes) (version 2) | ecosystem: Environmental > Aquatic > Deep subsurface > Groundwater | place: USA... | reverse complement strand
CGGGGCTCTCCGGCAGCGAGGTGGTCGCCGCGGCCACCATCGACCCGCTCTCGGCGTGGATCAGCTGCTTGAGCAGCAGCGTGCTGCGCCGGACGGCGGTGTCCCACGGGCCGTCCCAGGAGAACGCGCCCATCCACGCGGTCCAGTTGGCGATGGTCCGGTCGACGCCGGCGTCGACGTCCTCCGCCCGGGGCAGGAAGAGCGGCTCCCGCTCGGTGGCGACCAGGCCGAGCAGCTGCCGCGAGCCCGGCGAGGTGGTGAACGTGACGTCGATCCGCCGGTCGGAGTCGGTCACCTCGTCGGCGCCCAGGGTGCGGACGGCGAGGGTCAGCCCGTCCACCCGCAGTACCGGGCCCTGCCCGGTCTGGTGCACCCACGGCGAGACGGTGTTCAGGCACGTGCCCGGCCGGACGGCGGCCCGCATCGTCACCGTCCCGGTCAGCCCGTCGATGCGGCGGGCGAGCTCGGACCACGGCAGCCGGCCGGCGATGCCGGAGTTCAGCGCGTCGGTGACCCGCACGGTGCCCGAGGCGGTGGTGAAGGTCGTCGCCAGCACGTTGGTGTGCTCGACGTAGCACCGGGCGACGGTGAACTCCTCGGCCGGGCAGAGCTCGATGCAGCCGCCGTGCTCTGCGTCCAGCAGCGCGCCGAACACCGGGGCGGCGTCCATCTCCGGCAGCGGCAGCCAGTCGATCCGGCCGTCCCGGGCGATCAGCGCGACGGTCCGGCCGTCGCCGATGGCCGCGTAGGAGCGCAGGTCGGCGTAGCCCTCGGCGTCCCGCTCGGCGACGGCCGCCGGGGCGCCGCCCGCACCCCAGTGCAGGTGCGGACGGCGTTCGACCGAGGACGTCACGGCGTCGGCATCCCGCCGTTGACGTTGAGGGTCTCCCCGGTGACGTAGCTGGACTCCGCGGAGGCGAGGAACACGTAGGCCGGGCCGAGCTCGGCCGGCTGGCCGGCGCGCCCGAGCGGGGTCTCCTTGCCGAACTCCGGCAGCGCGTCGGTGGGCTGGCCGCCGGTGGCCTGCAGCGGCGTCCAGAACGGGCCCGGCGCCACCACGTTGACCCGGATGCCCTTGGGGGCGAGCTGCTGGGCCAGCGCCTTGCTCATCGTGTTGATCGCCGCCTTGGTGGTCGCGTAGTCGACCAGGCCGGGGGAGGGCGAGTACGCCTGGATCGAGCTGGTGTTGATGATCGTCGAGCCCGGCGCCAGGTGCGGCAGCGCCTCCTGGACGATCCAGAACAGCGCGTAGACGTTGGTCTTGAAGGTGGCGTCGAACTGCTCGCTGGTGACGTCGGCGAGGTCGTCGACGTAGGTCTGCTTGCCGGCCACGTTCGCCACGATGTCCAGGCCGCCGAGCGCGTCGACGGCGGTGTGCACCAGCGCCCGGGCGGCGGCCTCGTCGGAGATGTCGGCCGGGGCGAGCACGGCCTTCCGGCCGGCCTCCTCGATCAGCGCAGCGACCTCCGTGGCGTCGGGCTCCTCGCTGGGCAGGTAGTTCAGGACGACGTCGGCGCCCTCCCGCGCGAAGGCGATCGCAGCGGCGCGGCCGATCCCGGAGTCGGCGCCGGTGACCAGCGCCTTCCGACCGGTCAGCCGGCCGGTGCCGCGGTAGCTCTGCTCACCGTGGTCGGCGCCGGGGGTGAGGTCCTCGGTCAGGCCGGGGGCGTCCTGGTGCTGCTCGGGGTAGCCGTCGGTGCGGTACCGCGTGGTCGGGTCGGTGAAGGTGTACTGGTCGGCCATGCGGCAGGTGGTGCCCGATCCAGCGGTGTGCCACACACCGGAGGACGCAGGTCAGCCGCCGTTGCCGCCGCCGTTGCCGCCGCCGTTGCCCCGGCCGTTGCCCCGGCCGGTGGCCCAGCTGGGCAGCTCGCCACCGTGGTCCTCGATCCACTGCTCCCACTCCTCGCGGGTGGTGGGCAGCGCCTCGTCGTCCCCGCCGTCGTCCCCGCCGTCGTCCCTGCCGTCGTCCTGCGGCGCGGCCGTCGGGGTGGGCGCCTGGGTCGCGGCCGGGGCGGGCGTCGGGGTGGGCGTCGGTGTCGGTGTGGGTGGCGGAGGCGGCGGCGCGACCGCGTAGCCGACCGTCACGACGCTGCCCGGCGGGAGCTGCCCGACGGGGGCGACGGCGGTGACCGAGTCGACCGGCACGTCGCCGCGCTCCTGCGGCTGCAGCGTCACCTGCAGCCCGGCGGCGACCAGTTCGGACTGCACCTCACCGCGGGGCCGGCCGACGTAGTCGGTGAGCGTCAGGCTCACCAGCTGTACCTGCGCCGGGGTCGAGGCGGAGGTCGTCGTCCCGGCGGCGGAGGGATCGGGCCGGGAGGCGGCGACGGTCAGGAACCCGGCCACTCCGCCGCCGATGACCAGCACGGCGACCAGGGCGGCGACCAGCAGCGGCCACCGGCGCTGCGGCTCGGCGGCGTCGTCGTCGTCGAGCGGGGGCAGGTCGTGGTCGTCGTCGGTCGGCAGCAGGAAGCTGCGGGTGGCCGGGAAGGGCGGCGGTGGGGGAGATGCGGTCCGGATCGGGTCGGTGGTGCGGATCGCGGGCATCACCGCCGTCCGCGGCTCCGCGCCGGGCGCGTCGATCCCGATGACGTCGTCGAGAGCGGCACGCAGGGCGGCGCCGTCGGCGAAGCGGGCGGCCGGGTCCTTGGCGATGGCCCGCTCGATGACCCGGCGCACCGGCTCGGGGACGTCGGCGGGCAGCGGTGGCGGCACCTCGTTGATCTGCCGCATGGCGATCTGCACCGGGGTGCCGCCGTCGAAGCCGCGGTGTCCGGCCAGGCACTCGTAGCCGACCAGGCCGAGGGCGTAGACGTCGCTGGCCGGGGTGGCCCTGCCGCCCTGCGCCTGCTCGGGGGAGAGGTAGTTGGCGGTGCCGATGACCTCACCGGTCCGGGTCAGCGGCGCGCTGGTGGCCGAGACGGCGACGCCGAAGTCGGTGAGCTTCACCGACCCGTCGTCGCCCAGCAGCACGTTGCCCGGCTTGACGTCGCGGTGCACGACCCCGGCCGCGTGCGCGGCGGCCAGCCCCGCGGCGCTGTGCCGCAGGACCTGCACCGTGCGGTCGGCGCCCAGCCGGCGCTCGCGCTGCAGCAGTGTGGACAGCGACTCGCCGCGGACCAGTTCCATGACCAGGAAGGCCAGGTGCTCGCCCGTGGGGGCGTCGACCTCGCCGTAGTCGAGCAGGGTGGCGATGTCGGGGTGCACCAGGCCGGCGGCGTGCTGGGCCTCGGCGCGGAAGCGGGCCAGGAAGGTCGGGTTCTCGCTGTACTCGGCGCGCAGCACCTTGACCGCGACGTCCCGGTCCAGCCGGGTGTCCCGGGCCCGCCACACCTCGCCCATGCCGCCGCTGGCGATCAGCTCCGCGAGCTCGTACCGCCCGCCGAGGAGCCCACCGTCTGGATGCACGGCCCCATCCTGCCTGCTCCGACCGCCGGGCACGACGCCTGCACGGGGCTCAGCCCTTGCCGTTGGCCTTCCCGTTGCCGTTCCCGTTGGCGCTGCCGTTGCCGTTGCCCGCGGCGTTCCCCCCGTTGTTGCCCGCGGGCGGGGTGGCCGGTCCGGCCGCCGGGGTGGGGACGGTGACCACGGTCTGACCGACGTCCGCGGGGGCGGGGTCGGGTGTCGGCGCGGGGGCGACCACCGTCGGCGCGACCGCGTAGGTGACCGTGACCGGGCTGCCCACGGACAGCTCACCCGTGGGGTCCACCGCGATGACCTGTCCGTCCGGGACGTCGCCGGTCTGCAGCGGCCGCAGCGTCACCACCAGCCCGCGGCCGGTCAGCTCGGCCTGCACCTCGGCGTACGGGCGGCCGACCAGGTCCGCCGACGCCACCGGGACCGGCTGCACCGACGGGGTCGCCGGCGCGGTGCCCGACGGCGCGGTGCTCGCCGGGGCGCTGCTCGACGGTGCGGTGCTGGCTGGGGCGCTGCTCGACGGTGCGGCGGTGTCGGCCACGGCCTCCCCGGCGTCTCCGGGACCACCGGCCACCTGCACCCCGAGGACGACGGCGACCGCGAGGACCACCAGGGCCAGCAGGGTGGCGAGCACCCGCCGCCGGTGTCCTGCGGGAGGTCCGGCGTCCTCGACGGCAGGTAGGGCGTCGGTCGGGACGGTGGGCAGCGGAGCGCGGAACGGGCGGCCGGCGATGACGTCGTCGATGGCGTCGCGGAAGGCGGCGCCGTCGGGGAACCGCTCGACCGGGTCCTTGACCAGCGCGCTCTCGACCAGCCAGCGCACCGGCTCGGGGACGTCGTCCGGCAGCGGGTCGGGCGTGCCGTTGAGCTGCAGCAGCATCACCTGCATCGACGTCTCCGCGTCGAAGACCCGGCGCCCGGTCAGGCACAGGTAGCCGATGGCGCCCAGGGCGTAGACGTCGCTGGCCGGGGTGGCCCGGGAGCCGGCGGCCTGCTCGGGGGAGAGGTAGTGCGGCGTGCCGATGACCTCGCCGGTCCGGGTCAGCTGCACCGACGACGCGGAGACCGCGACGCCGAAGTCGGCGATCTTCGCGGTGCCGTCGGTGCCGATCAGCACGTTGCCGGGCTTGACGTCGCGGTGGACGACGCCCAGGGCGTGCGCGGCGGCCAGCCCGGCGGCGGTCTGCCGGAGGACGGCGAGGGTCCGCTCGGTGGTGAGCGTGCCCTGCCGGTAGAGCAGGGCGGACAGCGACTCGCCGCGGACCAGCTCCATCACCAGGTAGGCGAGGTGCTCGTCGGTCGGCCCGGCGGGCAGCACCTCGCCGTAGTCGTAGAGGGCGGCGATGTTCGGGTGCACCAGCCCGGCGGCCAGCTGGGCCTCAGCGCGGAAGCGGGCGAGGAAGGTCGGGTCGCCGGTGTACTCGCTGCGCAGCACCTTCACCGCGACGTCCCGGCCCAGCAGGACGTCCCGGCCCTGCCAGACCTGGCCCATGCCGCCGGTGGCGATCAACCCGGTCAGCTCGTAGCGACCGCCCAGGAGCCGGACGTGGGGGTGCACGGATCTCCTCTCAGCGGGCGGTACCGGGCGGTGTCGGAACCACCATCCCATCCCGGTGGCGTCCCGGGGCTCCGCACCACCCGATCGTGGCCCGGCCGGCGTGCGGGGACACGCCGACCGGGGAGCGGTCAGGCCATCTCCGGGACGTGCAGGTGCGCGATCACCAGGTCGAACTCGGCGACCTCGGTGATCCGGGCGCCCATCGGTGCGGCGAACTCCTCCCGCAGGTCCGCGCCGAGCGCCCGCGACCGCACCAGGGCGTCCCGGCTGCCGTAGGTGATCGACGCCGACGCCCGGCCCGTGCCGCGGTCGACCAGCAGGCTGACGCTGCGCGAGCCGGGCAGCTCCTCCATCCGCGGCAGCAGGCTCATCCGGAACGCGTCGACCAGGCCGTCCATCCGGCCGGGCTCCACCTCCGCCCAGAGCACCCGGGCACAGGCCTCGTCGCCGGCCGGCTGCAGCCGGTGCAGCGCGGTGATCTCCCACTCGCCGACGTCGACCGCGTCGGCGCGCAGCACCTCGGCGGTCCGACTGCGCAGGCCCTGCACGCTGCCGGCGCTGGCCCGCAGAGCCTCGGCGGTGGCCCAGGCGGCGGTGACGATGCACCGGCCCTCGTCCCGGTCGGCGAGCATGGACATGCCGACGCAGCCGCTCATCGACTGCAGCATCGGCCAGACGGCGTCGCGGCAGTAGGCGATCCCGTCGTCGACGGCACGCGGGTCGCCCCGCACGGTGGTGGTCCTGGCGTACATGCCGGCGCTCCTCCCTGGCGGTGCCCCGGCGGCATCGCCGCAGTGTCGACTGTCCTCGTCCGCCGGCACGACGGGAAGGGTCGGCCGGATCGGGCTCCAGGCGAGCGGGTCAGGCGGAGCGGCGCCCGTGCAGGTGTCCGCCCGGGCCGAAGTAGCTCTCGTCCGCGCTGCACACGGTGCAGGCCTCCGTCGACACCGGCCCGGTGTCGGTCAGCCGGCTGCGCAGCGCCCGGGCCGACGGCTCACCGTCGGTCAGGCCAGTGATCCAACCCTCGAGGTCGCCGCTGTCCGCGGACTTCTGGGTACGCACGTTCTCGTCATCGGCGGCCGGAGCGACCGTGCTGACCACCGCCGTGCCGCGCGCGACCGGCGTCGGATAGGAAGAACGCATGACCGACGTGACGCAGTCCGATGCCGGCTGGCTCTCCCGGGAGGAGATGGACTCCGCCCGCGAGCGGTTGCCGATCCTCTACGTCGACGCGGTGCCGGTGCGGGTGGACGACCACGGCGTCGTCACCAAGGTCGGCCTGCTGCTCCGGATCGGCGAGGACGGCCAGGTCAAGCGGGCGCTGGTCTCCGGTCGGGTGCTGTACCACGAGCGGGTGCGCTCGGCGCTGCTCCGGCACCTGGAGAAGGACCTCGGCCCGCTCGCGCTGCCCCGGGTCCCGCCGGCACCGCAGCCGTTCACGATCGCGGAGTACTTCCCGACGCCGGGCGTGACGCCGTTCCACGACCCGCGGCAGCACGCGGTGTCGCTGGCCTACGTGGTGCCGGTCGAGGGTGACTGCGCGCCGCAGCAGGACGCCCTCGAGCTCACCTGGTTCTCCCCCGAGGAGGCCCGGGAGCCCGGCGTCCTCGCCGAGCTGGCCAACGGCCAGAGCGCGCTGCTGCTCCAGGCGCTGGGGCACCTCGGGATCTGAACGACCGGCGCGGGCCGGGTGACGCAGCGTGTGCGCCGACCCGGCCGCCGTCCCGGCGTGTCGAGGGGGCTTGCCGCGGTGGTCGCCCGCTGCCACCTTCGCGTCGCGAGCCGCACCCGTCCCGGCGTCGCGACCGCACCTCCGGTGGGAGCACCGCGATGCTGACCCAACAGCACAAGACCGGTCTGGTCCTCGCCTTCCTGCTCGGCCTGGCCGACATCGCCTTCCTGGCCGCCCTGTCGGCGGACAGCGAGGACAGACCGCCCGTGGCGATCGTCGTCCTCAGCGTCGCGATCGGTGTGGTCACGCTGGTCCTGGTGGCCGCGGCCTGGCGGTCGCCGAGCTGGCCGGTGATGATCGCGATCATCGTGCTGCGGGTCGTCTCGGGCCTGGGCGACATCCCCGGCATGTTCCAGTCGGCCGGCATCGTCGTCACCTCGGTCGTCCACCTCCTGGTCTCGATCGTCTGCATCGCGCTGCTGCGCGACTGGATCCGTCGTCCGGCACCGGCCGAGCGGGCGCAGCACCGGGTCGCCTGAGGCACGCTGCTCCAGGCCCCGGCGCTCCTCGGCGCCGCACCAGGCCGTGCTCAGCCGGTGGACACCAGCCGGGCGAAGACGATGACGTTGTCCCGGTAGTCGCCGCTGTCCTCGTCGAACGAGCCGCCGCAGGTGATGAGGCGCAGCCCCGCGTGGTCGATGTCGCCGTAGACCTCGTCGGTGGGGAACTCGTCCTTGGCGTGCTCCTCGACCCGTTCGACGGCGAAGGTGGCCCGGGTCCCGTCGGCACGATCGACGACGACCGCGTCGCCCGGCAGGAGTTCGCGCAGCCCGTAGAACGCCCCGGTGTCGCCGTCCCAGTCGACGTGGCCCGCCAGCACGGCAGGGCCCAGCGTCCCCGGCGTGGGGCTCCGGTCGTACCAGCCGACCGGGTAGGCGCCGGGTGGCACCTCCATGGCGCCGTTCCCCGCCAAGCCCAGGTCCATGACCGCCGAGGTGACCCCGAGGGCCGGGATCGCCACCCGCACCGGCTCACTGGTGGGCAGCTGGAGGACCGGTGCCGGGCCGGTGGCTCGTGGCGCGCCCTGCGGCGGGGTGGCGGCCAGCGGGGCGGCGGCCACCTGCACCGGGACGTCGACCCGGGCGGGCGGCGGCCCGTCGCGCACTCCCAGCACGACGGCGGCGACCCCGGCCGCCGCCAGTACGACCGAGGCGGCCGACCAGGCCCGTCCGGTCGGGCGCCGGGCTGGGTGCGGAGCGCGGTGTCGGGACCTGTCGTAGCGGGTGACGCGTGGCGAGTCCGCATAGGGGATGCCGCCTCCGGCCTGCCGGGGCAGCGGCGAGGCCAGTGGTGGGGGATAGGCCCCGGTGATGCGCACCGGACCGCCCGCCCGGACCTCGACGAGGTCCGGGCGGGCGGTCTCAGGGGCGCGGTGCTGCACGTCGGGTCGGTCAGGCGGCGGTGCGGGAGCTGCGCCGCGCGGCCAGCGCGGCGCCGCCGGCACCGGCGAAGGCCAGGCCGCCGAGGACGTAGGGCAGGGCGTTGCCGTCCGAGCTCGTGCTGCCGTCGCCGGCCGCGACGGCGCCCGCCGGACGCGTGGCGACCTGCGTCCCGGCGGCGGTGCCCGACGAGCCGGCGTAGTCGTACTCCTCGCACGCCTGCCCGTTGTTGTTGCCGTCCAGGCGGTTGGGGTCGCTGGGATCGGCGACGAGCACCGCCTGGGCCTGAGCCTGGGTGTTGAAGTCCTTGCAGTCGACGTCGGCGGCCGAGGCCGTGCCTCCCGTGCCGATGGACAGTGCGGCGCTGATCAGCACGCCCGCGAGTGCGGTACTGCGAAGACGCATGGGAACTCCTGTGCGAGTGCGGTCTCTGGGACGGCTGAGTCTCGATGGCACTCCTGGTGCGCCTGGGGTCACGGCCCGGCGTGTTCCGACCCAGCTGCGTCCCGGGGGCTGTCAGGAGTTGCCCGTCCGACACGTCCACGGATCTCCGGGGGTACCGACCCGGTGCTGGACGACCGATACCGGTTCTGAACAGGACTGGGAGAGGACGTCGTCTGCATGAGGGCCCGCAATCGCTCCATCGGTGATCGTCTCGCCGTGCTCGCCGGAGCCCGGTTGGACGTGCTCCAGGTCGCGCCGGGAGCACGTGCCAAGCACGTCGCGCTCGGCGGCGTGCTGCTGAGCACCGGGGGGCTCGCGGCGCTGTCCGCGGCGTTCGCCGTGCACATGGCGCTGGGTGCCCCCTGGGCCGTCGCGCTCCTGGTCGGCCTCGGCTGGGGGCTGGTGATCGTCAACCTCGACCGGATGCTGCTGGTCGGGATGGCACACGGCGCCTCGATCTGGCGCACGGCCGCGATGGCGGTGCCCCGGATCGGCCTCGCCGTCCTGCTCGGCACCGTCATCTCCACCCCGCTGACGCTGCAGGTGTTCAGCAAGGAGATCGACGCGACGATCGTGACGCTGCAGGCCGAGGCGGCCGACCGGTTCACCGCGGACCTGGACGCCGACGCCCGGTACGCGCAGATCCCCCAGCTGCAGCAGGCGATCGCCGACGAGCAGGCCGTGCTGGCCGGCGGCGGCAAGACCGATCCGAACACCGACCCGCGGGTGACCGCGGCGGTCGCCGACCGGGACGCCGCGCAAGCTGCCTACGACGCCGCGCAGGGCCGGTACGCCGACCTGCAGGCCAGGGCGCAGTGCGAGCTCGACGGCAGCTGCGGCTCCGGCACCGCCGGCCCGGGTGACGCGTACCAGACCGCGGCTGCCGCCGCGGCGGCCCAGGCGACGGTGCGCGACACCGCGAAGGACGCCCTGGACGACGCCGACGCCGCGCTGCGGGACGCCCGGACGGCGGCCGGCGACGACGCGGCCAGCAACGGGGCCCGCAGCGTCGCGATGGCGCAGTCCGACCTCGCCGCGGACCAGGCGACGCTGGCCCAGCTGACCGGGGCCCGCAACGCCGAACAGGCCACCTTCGAGGCGCAGAACTCCCAGGCCGACGGGCTGCTGGCCCGGCTCGAGGCGATGGACCGGCTCGCCGCGGACCGCCCGGCCGCCGGTACCGCGCACCTGATGCTGTTCCTGCTGTTCCTCTCCGTCGAGCTGCTGCCGGTGCTGATGAAGACGCTGCTGAACTTCGGCGAGCCCAGCGCCTACGAGAAGCTGGAGAAGATGCGGGACGAGGAGGACGTCGAGGCCGAGGTCATCCGCCGCGACGGCCGGCAGCGCGCCGTGCAGGCCCGGGCCGACCTCGTCGTCGCCGCCGAGACCGACCGGATGGCCCGGGAGATCCTCGACCGCGAGATCGCCGCGCGCGAGGAGGCCGCCCGCAAGGCGGCCCGCCGCGAGGCCCGCCGTCGGCTGCCGCGCCGCCTGCGCGCCCTGTTCCGCGCGGAGGAGTCCGGCGCCCCGGTCGCCGAGCCCGCCGAGTTCCTCGAGCCCACGCTGGACACCGGTGAGCTCGAGGCGATGATGACCGCGCCGTCGGCCGTCGGCATGTACGGGACGGCGACCGTGCCCGCCCCGCGGCCGGCCGCCGAGCTGCTGCAGCCCGTGGCCGACCAGCGCTGACCCCGCCCGACCAGCCAGGTCACCGCGGCCAGGTCACCGCGGCCAGGTCACCGCGGCCAGGTCACCGCGGCCAGGTCACCGCGGCCAGGTCTGCCGGCTGATCAGCTGGTGCACGGTCCGGCCGTCGGAGACGTGGAAGCTGCAGCCCTGGTCCAGCTGGGGGACCACGGCCTCCGCGAGCAGGTCGGCCCAGTCCTCGTCGACTTCGGTGGGGTCGCCGGGCACCGGGCCGGGGCGTTCCAGGGTCACGGTCAGGTGCAGGTCGTCGGGGTCGCAGCGTTCCGCGTCGGCGATCACGGCGTGCAGCTCCAGCACGCCGCTCGTGATCGCCGGGGTGGCCCGCTCGGGGAGCCCCTCGATCGGGACCAGGGTGGGCACCATCGTCCCGTCCGGCCGCAGCCAGGCCAGCCACAGCGTGCGGCTGCCGGCGGGGCCAGGGCCGAGCAGGTCGGCCCACCGCTGGGCCAGCTCGCCGTCGTCGGTCACCGGGAGGGTCGGGGCGGGGTGTGTCGTCGTCATGCAGCCACCGTGGCAGGGCCGGCGCCGTGCTGACCCGTCGTCGTCCACAGGTCGGGGTCGGGTCCACAGATCGCTGCGGGATGATCGACCAGTGCCGAGCCGTGGTGTACCGCTGGAGGAGCTGGGCTTCCTGACGATCGGGCTGTTCGACGGCGACGACCCCGGGCCGGGCATCGAGTCGACGCTGCAGGTGGTCGAGCTGGGGGAGCAGTTGGGGTTCGACAGCGCCTGGCTGCGGCACCGCCACCTGCAGTACGGCATCAGCTCGCCGGTCGCCGTCCTGGCCGCGGCGACCCAGCGGACGTCCCGGATCGCGTTGGGCACCGCGGTCACCCCGCTGGCCTGGGAGAACCCGCTGCGGCTGGCCGAGGACCTGGCCACGGTCGACGTCCTGTCCGGGGGGCGGCTGAACCCCGGCGTCAGCGTCGGCCAGCCGATGCACTGGGACGACGTACGGGCGGCGCTGTACCCGGACACCGCCGAGGTCGAGGACTTCTCCTACGAGCGGGTGTCGCGGTTCCTGCGGCTGGTCGCGGGTGAGCCGGCGTCGTCGTTCCAGGGCAAGGAGGGCGTGGTCGAGGAGTGGTCGGCGCGCGTCCAGCCGCACGCGGCCGGGCTGCGCGAGCGCTGCTGGTACGGCGGGGCGTCGATGCGCTCGGCGGTCTGGGCGGGGCGGAACGGGATGAACTTCCTGACCTCGTCGGTGATCTCCGCGGGCGAGTCGGCGGACTTCGCGACCGAGCAGGCCGCGCAGGTGCAGGCGTTCAGGGCCGAGAACCCGGCGGGCCGGGTGTCGCAGGGGCTGGTGGTCATCCCGACCGACTCGGCGACCGCGGAGCAGCGGGCGAGGTACGAGGCGTACGTCGAAGCCCGGACGCCGCGCACGACCGCCCCGCAGGGACCGGCACGGATGATGTTCGCCCAGGACCTGATCGGGACCTCGGCGCAGATCGCCGAGCAGCTGTACGCGCACGCGGGCTTCCGAGAGGTCACCGAGGTGGTCTTCGCGCTGCCGTTCAGCTTCGAGCACTCCGACTACGTGCAGATCCTCACCGACATGGCCCAGCACCTGGGCCCGGCGCTGGGCTGGTCGCCTCCCGCCTGAGGGGGGGGCAGCACACCTCGTGCTCTGCGCACCAGGGGTGAGCAGAGCACGAGCGTGCCAGGGGGCCACTCAGGCCGGGACCAGCTCCGGACGGCGGTCGGGCTGGGACGTCGCCGCGGTGTGGGCGAACCCGGCGGCGACGATCAGCGCGGCGGCGACCGCGGGCAGCGCCTGCGCGGTGCCGGCGCCCAGCCGGTCGACGACGACCCCGGTCACCGCGGCCGAGACCGCCTGGCCGACGACGACCGCGGAGCCGAGCATGGTCATGGTGGTCGCGGAGCGGCCGGCCGGGCTCAGCCGCGCGGCCAGGCTGTACTGGCTGACCAGCGTGGGGCCGATGCCGCAGCCGAGCACCGCCAGCGCGACGACCAGCATCGGCACCGACCGGGCGCAGCCGTAGGCGATCGCGGCGGCCAGCATCAGCGAGCCGAACGCCAGCCACCGCGCGCGCAGGCTGAACCGGGCGGGGAACGCCGCGGAACCCAGCGCCAGCGCGGCCGAGCCGATGCCCATGACGCCGTAGAGCAGCCCGGCCCGGTCCCCGTCGCCGTCCACCGCGAGGAAGCCGGTGAGCGAGGTGAGGGTCGCGCCGAAGAAGAAGCCGATGCCGAGCGTGCCGGCCACCACCGTGAGCAGCGGGGAGCGCAGGAGCTCCCGGGCCGAGGCCGCCACGACGGGCGACGAGGAGGTGCCCGGGTCGAGCCGGCCGGTGGGGTGCAGCGCGAACCGGGTGACGAAGACGAACGTCAGCGCGGAGGCGCCGGCGATCGCCAGCCACGGGGCGATCGCGGTGGCGAGCAGCCCGACCAGGAAGGGGCCGACGATGAAGACGGTCTCGTCGGCGGCGGACTCGTAGGCCATCGTGCCGCTGAGCACCTGCTCCCGGTCTCGCGGCCGGATCGACCGGCCGATGATCGCGACCAACCGGCTGCGGGACATCGGCGCGATCTGCGGCGCGGAGGCACCGATCAGCACCGACAGCGCCAGGACGACGAGGTCCGCGGCAGGACTCGCGACGACGAGGACGAACGCGCCGAGCAGGGTGGCGTTGACCAGCCCGACCGGCACGAGCACCCGGCGCTGACCGAACCGGTCCGCCAAGGCGCCCAGCAGCGGCCCGGCGAGCGCGGTGCCGAGGCCGGCCGCGGCGGAGTTCAGGCCGCCGAGGGTCACCGAGCCGCGCTCGGCGACGACGAGGGTCAGCACGCCGACGGTCATCATCGCGAACGGCAGCCGCGCCACGAAGGCGAGTGGGAAGTACGAGAGACCGGCGGCCCGGACGAGGGCGTTGCCGGACGGGCGCGTGTGGAACATGACCTCTGCTGGCGGCTCGAGCGTGCCGCCTTGCGGTCCCGGCGGGCGCCGGCCGCAGGTTGTTACACACGGGTTACGGGAACTGCACCGACGATAACCGACTCCTCCGCCAGGAATCGCTCGCCGAGGGGAGAAGTCACCCGCACGAGTCCCAAGTGGATAAGGTAATCCGGTCGGCCTACCGTGCGGAGCAGAAGCGGGCACCTCGATCCGCTCAGCTTCCGGGGAGTTCTCCATGACCACAGTCCTGCTCGCCGGCGCCAGTGGCGATCTCGGTGCTCGCACCGCCCACGCGCTCGTCAGCCGGGGCGCGACCGTGCGGGCACTGACCCGGGCCGGGGCCGCGCCGGACAAGCTCGCCGGGCTGCGCGAGCTGGGCGCCGAACCGGTGCAGGCCGACTACGGCGACCCGGCCGCGCTGCGGGGAGCCGTCGAGGGCGCCGACGTGGTGGTCTCCACGGTCAACGGCGTCCGCGACGTGATGATCGGCGCGCAGACCCAGCTGCTCGAGGCCGCGGTGGCTGCCGGCGTCCCCCGGTTCGTGCCCTCGGACTTCTCGGCCGACTACCGGCGGATCGCCCCGGGCTCCAACCGGAACTTCGAGCTGCGCCGTGACTTCGCCCGGGTGCTGGACCGCGCTCCGATCCAGGCCAGCTCGGTGCTCAACGGCGCCTTCGCCGACATGCTCACCGGCCAGGCGCCGCTGGTGCTGGTCAAGGCCGGGCGGGTCCTCTACTGGAGCGACGCCGACCAGCCGCTGGACTTCACCACCAAGGACGACACCGCCGCCTTCACCGCGGACGTCGCCCTGGACCACGCGGCGCCCCGGTACCTGGAGGTCGCCGGCGACGTGGTGACGGCGCGGCAACTGGCCGAGACGATGACCGAGCTGACCGGCCGGCAGTTCCGGCCGACCTGGGCCGGCACCACCGGCCTGGTCGCCGGGATGGCGAAGGGGATGCGGGCCGTGCGCAAGGGCGACGACGAGCCGTTCCCCGCATGGCAGGGGATGCAGTACCTGGACGCCATGTTCAGCGGCGTCGCCAAGCTCGGCCCGCTCGACAACGACCGGTACGGCCAGCGGACCTGGACGACGGCGCGGGACGTGCTGGCTGCGGCATGACCGACCCCACGCGGCTGCGCCGGGACGCCGAGCGGAACCGGGACCTGATCCTGGCCGCGGCCCGGCGGCTGTTCACCGACACCGGCCAGGCCGTCACCCACAACGAGGTGGCGCGCGCGGCCGGGGTCGGCGTGGGCACCGTGTACCGGCGTTTCCCGGACCGCGAGCACCTCATGCGGGCGCTGTTCGAGGACCAGGTGGAGCTCGTCGGCCGGCTGGCCGAGGACGCGCTGGCGGCCGAGGACCCGGAGGCAGGGCTCCGCCGGTTCCTGGAGCAGGTGGTGGAACTGCAGGCGGCCGACCGCGGTCTGCAGGAGCACATGCTCGGCCCGCAGGCCCGATCCCTGGCCGGGGCCGCGACCTCCCGGATCGCCCCCGCCGTCAGCGAGCTGCTGGACCGGGCGCAGCAGCGCGGTCAGATCCGGGACGACGTCACGACCACCGACGTCGCGTTGATCCCGATGATGGTCAGCGCGGTCCTCGACCGGTCACGTGGGATCGCGCCGGAGGCGTTCCGCCGGGCGCTGAGGATCGCGCTGGACGGCCTGCGACCGGCCGACCGACCGCTGCCGGGGACGCCGCTGGCGCCCGAGGAGTTCGAGCAGCTGCTGAGCCGGGGCAGGCAGCCGGGCTGATCCGCACGGCCGATGGGCCGGCCTCGCCCGTCAGGTGGGTCCAGGGACGGCGGAGCGCCGCTGCCCCGGCCAGCGCCAGCTGTGCGGAGACCAGGCCCAGGCCGAGCCACATCAGCCCGCCGGGGGCGGCGCCGGCGTGCATGCCGGCCATCCCGTCGTCCGCACCGATCAGCTGGGCGTGCAGCACCAGCATGGCGACGTCGACCAGCGCGGTGGCCCGCCAGACCGAGCCGGTCGGGTGCCGCCACAGGTGCCAGGCGCACGGCAGGCAGGCCGCCGCCATCAGCGCCATCGTCACCGACCCGAGCGAGGCGTCGAGCAGCCGCAGGTGGACCGCCGCCGAGCACAGGGCCAGCACGGCGGCCGCCCGGCCGAGGGCGAGCGCCCCCGGCCGGGCCGCGACCGGCCGCCTGCGGTCGGCTGCGACGTCGGTCATCCCGGGAGCCTGGGACTCCGGGCGGCCGGCGTCAACGGGTCACGCGGTCAGCGCGATGTACTTCTCCTCGAGGAACTCCAGGATCCCCTCGGAGCTGCCCTCCCGGCCCAGTCCGCTCTGCTTGACCCCGCCGAAGGGCGCCGCCGGGTCGCTCACCACGCCGCGGTTGACCGCCACCATCCCGGCCTCCAGCCGCCGGGCGACGGCCATCGCCGCCCGCTCCTCGCCGAACACGTAGGCCATCAGCCCGTAGATCGTGTCGTTGGCCATCCGCACCGCGTCGTCCACGTCGTCGAAGCGGACCACGGCGGTCACCGGCCCGAAGATCTCGGTGGTGGTGATCGTCGAGCCGTGCTTGACGTCGGTGAGCAGCGTCGCGTCGTAGAACGCGCCCTCGGCCGAGGAGTGCCCGCCGCGGACGACGGTCGCCCCCTCGGTGACCGCGCCGTCGACGAGCTCGGCGATCTTGTCCCGTTCCCCCACCGACACCAGCGCGCCCAGGCCGTTGCTGCGGTCCAGGCCGGGGCCGACCGAGACCTGCGCCAGCGCCGCGGACATCCGGGCGACGAACTCGTCGTGCAGCGAGCTGTGCACGTAGAACCGGTTGGCCGCGGTGCAGGCCGAGCCACCGTTGCGCATCTTGGCCAGCAGCGCCCCCTCGACCGCGACGTCCAGGTCGGCGCCGGGCAGCACGACCAGCGGAGCGTTGCCGCCCAGCTCCATCGAGGCGCTGACCACGCTGTCCGCGCAGGCGTGCAGCAGCTCCCGGCCGACCTCGGTCGACCCGGTGAACGACAGCTTCCGCACCTCCGGCCGGTCGAGCATCGCCCTGACCAGCGGACCGGTGGGGATCGGGGTCACCAGGTTCACCACCCCGCGCGGGACGCCGACCCGGTGCAGCACGTCGACGACGTAGGCCGCGGTCAGCGGTGTCTCCCGCGCCGGCTTGAGGATGGTGGTGCAGCCGGCGGCCAGCGCGGGGGCGAGCTTGCGGGTGGCCATCGCCGCCGGGAAGTTCCACGGCGTGATCAGCAGCGAGACGCCGATCGGCTGCCGGTCGACGACGATCCGCTTGTCGCCGGCCGGGGAGAGCCGGTAGTCACCGGGCACCCGGACGGCCTCCTCGGCGAACCAGCGGAAGAACTCCGTGGCGTAGGTCGCCTCGCCGATCGCGTCGGACCAGGACTTGCCGTTCTCCCGCACCATCAGCTCGGCGACGTGCTCGACCTCGGCGGTGAGCACGTCGTACGCGGCGCGCAGCAGCTCGCTGCGGGCCCGCGGCGCGGTGGCCGCCCACGACTCCTGGGCGGCGGCCGCGGCGTCGACCGCGGGCTGGCAGTCGGCG
>Ga0210040_10005177_pt1 | contig 16703 bp, 13 predicted proteins | sample CryGeyCG12114_NA_FD_185462 | JGI IMG/M metagenome (GOLD analysis project Ga0210040, IMG submission 185462) | Groundwater microbial communities from aquifer - Crystal Geyser CG19_WC_8/21/14_NA (SPAdes) (version 2) | ecosystem: Environmental > Aquatic > Deep subsurface > Groundwater | place: USA... | reverse complement strand
TTTTTTTTAATTTTGGGTACTTATGTACAATTTTAGTGTCTTTTTCAATTGTTCCATGCTCCCTTTTCCTTTCCCAAAATGTCATGCTTCAAAAGCAAGACCGGAATGTCCCGGGTGGTAAAATGTAAGCATGTGAAAAAATATTGTATATTGTTCCTGAGGAAAATTTGAACATTCAGTGGATTATCAAGAGATAGCGCGAAGGTGCGTGGGCGGTTATTTTGACTTGTGAGATCAAGGTGCTAAGTTTATACTTATACAATTAACTTTTGAGCGTGACATGGTGTTCAAACGAGTCATGTGCATTCTGTCATGATAAGATCAAATGACTTTTGGATTTCAGTACTTGAATTCAATTCTTCTTGTAAGATAAGTTGCTATTGTACGTTTGTCACTGTGTAAAATAATGTTTTACTACACAGGTAAGAGCATTGGAATCCAGGTTATCTGATCCCTCAAACACAAGTAAACATATGGAATCACAGCTCCGCTAAAATTTTTTTGAACATTATTTAGGGGCCATTATTACAATAATCCTAGTTGCGTCCCTGGAACATAAAGATTGAACTCACTAAACTGATTGCAAGCGGACATGTGCTACTCTGTGTTGCCAACGTTCATTTTCTGCATCTGTGGACCTATTCTGGTTCTGTTCCTTATTTTGGCTCTGGGCATTATTTTGGCTCCGTGCATTATTTTGGCTCTGGGCATTATTTTGGCTCCGTTAATTATTTTGGCTCCGTGCATTATTTTGACTTTAAGTCTCCTGTACTTGATGTATCCAACTCTACAAACGTACGTAGACACTGTAGCATCTGAAATTATACACGTGTACAACATACCGAATTGGCTATGTTTTTGGTCACCAAACAAACAGGATGTAAATGAAGATTTCAAGTCTCCTCTTTCATCTGCCGAAACTGATCGGTTACAAAACCTTCGGAATCAGGATAAGGGAGAAGAGAGACCTACTGAAGGAGGATCAGCAAATCTTTCAACAGTATTAGCAACATGTCATCAACAAGACAAAGGCTCCAAAAAGAAATTCAAACCGAAAAATCATCAGACTACAGAAGATCAGCCGCAAAAAAGTTCAACTAGTGAACCACCAAATCTATTATCCATATGTGAAGTCAATTGTGCCGCATTTGTTTCACCTGCCCATGCAAAGAAATTCTTTCAAATCCTCCAGAGCAATAACCAACCAAATCTTGAGCCGCAACTTAGCACTTTTATTCAAGAATTCAGTCCAGTTATCAAACAATTTGACAAATTGATTCACTCCTTGAATAATGAACTGGATGCTAAACGGTGTGTCGAGCCTACGGATTTTGAAAAAATTCTTTCCCATTGGGAAATCATCCTGTACAGCCGTACTGAAAATCTAAGAAATGAATGGAAGCCTCTGAGGAAAAAAATCATGGAATATATACAGAAAGAATTTAGAGAAGCAAATGAAGAAATTTGGACCCAAGAATCCAAACTGGCCCAAAAAGTTAAAGACCGTATTCTGGATTTCAGCGAGAAGAATCCTATGACAAGATTCGAGAAATTACCTATGGCTTTCGAACAATGTTTGAATACAAAAGACCATAGTCATATCAAGTTTTATGAATCAAAACTACGTTGTTTAGAACAGGAGTTAAAAAATAAATCGTAGTTTCTTTCAGATTTTTGGTAATATTTATTTGCAAATAACTATTGTCAATCAATAAATAGCATTGAAGATGTTAAGATTGTCAATTCAAAACATTATTTAGCTTAAAAATATTTATTTGTCAATGATATTTGTGTACTATACTATCACATTAAATACTAGCAAAGACATTCGCGCGGGACTATGGTTGCTAGTTGTGCGATGCACGCTAAATTTCTTTGCGCTGCAGTTAACTTAGTTATGCGCTGCAGGGAACGTGAAAATGCGTTGCATCAAACATAGCTATTCGCTGTAGAAAATGTTGTTGCAACTAACAGAGTTAAAAGTATACCTATCATGCACATACAATATGAATCCAAATTTTTTAATATTTTCAAGTTTCTTTCACTAAAAATTAGCAAAATAATACTTTTTTGGAGTCCATGAAAAGGCAATGAAATTCAATTCTATTCAGCATATCTATACTTGACTACATGGCCTAAATCATGCATGCTAAAGCTAGATAATTCAGCTGCGGTGTATATTCAGAGCAAAATTTACTTTTTATCTTCAACAAACAGTCGATTTACGAACTCGCCGGTTTAACTATTCGTCAACTGCCATAAAGTGAGAAAATTATTAATAATGCAACTTATAGTTTTGTGCTGCTTTGTAATACTTTTAGTACTGACATTCTAATTTACAAATCAACGTCTACGAAAACATTATAATTAGTTAGTTAGTTAGCCAAGTTTTTTTCAGTAACTTGTAGGCTATGCCTTGATTTTTGAGATGCAAGCACTATTTGGTTTGACCTTAATGCAAATATGAACCAATAAGTTATGCATGCGTGTTGCAAAACTGAGCAGATAGTGAGCACATATAGATTAGTAAACAAACGTTTTAGTTGTTCTCGTTTTTAAGATTAGTAAATAGCTGTGACGCACAATCCCGCATGCTATCGTTTAAGGGTTGAGTTAGTTGAGTAGAACAATATAACAGCTTATGCAGAACCACGGTGAGCCACCCCATTTCATCAAACATTTCCCCCTCCGACTGGATATATAGGGATAGGGTTTACAACTATTGTGCCATACAAAATTATGCTATATGCGTGACAGCTGCGATGTGCTGTGTTATCGATCGGTAACCAAAACCAAGTTTTATTCATTCCTAAAACTTGGTATGGATCAGCCAACCAATTTTTAATATCCATTGCTTTGAAAAGCGTATAAAATTGGAGTTCCTTTTTGTTTCTAATATAGCAACAGCAATTTTGGAAATTTGGAATCCACACTACTGCGTGCACTTGCGCGTTTTCAAGTAAGCAATTTTTCATATTCACATTCTTTTCGACTTTCACATCATAACATAATCGACGCTGTTTCCCGGCCCGGCTAGTTTTTACTATTGTCCAGCTGCCGCAAATCAATTTTTTGAAAAATGATCCCAGATTTAAATTTTTTTTATATTTACAGGTTTGGAACCATGTAGATGTGAGATGAAATACTGCCTTTTTCCTTTGGTTAAACGTACTATGTAAAGTTTCCATACTGGTTTTGAAGTTTGTGGATAGGGATGGGAATAATGAGCCTAAGGTAAAGGTAACTAATTGCAAATAAATTTGATATCCTTAATCTCAAGTAGCAAACCCCTTATTTTTCCGATAACTAATTATTTTCTTCTGGTATCTGAAGAATTTGAAAAGTTCAAATATATTTCACAGTCAATATCAATGCTCCTGAATACACCCGATCCCCTATGCATGTAAAACTGATTCTATACAGAAAAATCCTCAGTAAGAAGATTAATCAACTTAGTTAGTTGAAGTGAAGTGTTTCAGTTTCAGTTTCATTAGTTCTAAAAGAATCAGCTCGAAAATCATAGTTACAATTCCAAAAGTCGAAAATCTCTACATGCACAATATGAATTATGAATTGCTTGTGCGTGAAAATTCAAAGTTCCCGCAGTAAAAGTATTAAAAATTTATCTTACCTGTCATTGGAAATGCGTTCACTTTCACCGAAACATCGTTTTTCATAAATTACCCTGCGTAACTACCATTATTTTAAGGTAATGGAGAATTATCTCTACAATTACAATATACTAACCTGGCCTAATGTATCAATATCTCAACATATGGCGGTTTTTTGGGGAACCAGACCTAATAACGAATTTTAGCTGGACCAGTTTTTTGCACACGTGACTCATTACAATAAATTTACCCCATGTCGCCCTGTTGCCCACTCTCGGATGAGCTATGGACCGATATCATAAACTTAGCTTTCAACTAATCCACTAAGTAAGTTAATAATGCAAGTAATCCTTTTTGTTTTTTACAGTTACTGGCTAGCCTCCAAGAATTGATAAGAGCTTTTCGATTCCCTCCAATTCATCCACTCCGCGAATATGGGCCCGTTTGTGCAAGGATTCTCAAAAACTTGCAGCGGTACCAATCGCTGGACTCCAACACCCCCTATGGTCTCTCCGTCTAAATATCTTCACTACCGCTCATTGAAAATCCGCATATCACTTTTTCTAATGCAAAGGAGGTGTATACCAATACCAAATATCCAATTCCAAACACAACACAACCTTATTCGGTAGTTTAGCAAACTCTTTACTGATGGGATAGCTTGGAGGTTTTTTTGCACTTATGCAATGAGACATATAGAACATCATCAGTATGAAGTAATCTCAAAAAGAAGTGAAGTCTTCAGTAGTGTGTAGTATATCTATTTCTATGGTTCAGTAATATGTTTTGAAAAGTTAGTAGAGAGATGCATCAAAGATAATTTATTTTCATTTGCTTCCCATGTATAGACCATCCGGAAAAAGGAGGTAAATTTTTCCTGTCCTTTGTGTGATAAATTTGTGTAGTAGGATAGGATAAAATTTACCTCCTTTTTGCGGACAAGGTATAACGGCTGTTTTTAAGTGATATGAGATTATAACGTTTTAAAATATTTTCACTCTGATTCCCAATTTGCGTAAAACTCACAACAGGAAACTAGCTTTGCTGTAAAAAAGGTTACATGTTAATTCCTAATTTTTTATTTCTATACACTCTAACTGTAATGGGATTAAGTTAGGTATAGATTCTGATAAGACACACATGGATGACTTAACCAGAGAACGATGCTGACCCAAATATTAACGAAGTCCGACAAAAAATGCTTCTTGCAAATCGACATTCCAAGTTTTTTTTACCGACTAAATCTAGTAAAATGGTCTTAACCATCTGATATTGATTTTATAAGCTTTTCAAAATTTTAAGCTGTGAAATGATTCAAAACTTGACAGCAACAATACTTAGTTTCAACAGCATATAATTTTATAGGTAGTTGACATGCATGATATCAGGTAGTTCTGATTCGATTTTTTTCCTGGCATTACCTCAGTGCTACATCCGATCCGTGGTTTTAAGGATGTTCATCAGTTTATTCAACGATCAACACTTTGATATAATACTACAAAGTATAATCCTTAATTAAGTCATTAATTGAGTGCGACTGAGCGCGATTGAGTACTCGAAATGTGAGATTTCAGCTGAGAGAATGACATTTGATTCCAAAAATAAGGCCAGTAAAGCCAAAAATTTCCAGTCAAGGGTATCGTAAAGTAATTTAAGGTTTTTTGCTTAACTTCTTGGGTTTTTTTGTGAAACTTTATGTTTCAGCTCACGAACTTTAACCACATACATTGTGAATATTGTATCCAGGGCATGTTTTTCTGCAGAAACTTACCGCACAGTAAAAGTTTCAGTATTTTCTTAACCTTCACCTTTTCTTAAAGTCCGCTATCTTTCAGCATGGCGAAACTTTTTGGAGAATCGAACCATAAGTGAAGTAGATTTACAACTTTGATTATCTGTTTTTTAATCAAGTCAGATTTTTACACCGATGTGTTCCCAACCAAGTTGAGTTGTTGAACCACGCACCAGACCGCGTGAATTTTACATTAAAAATTTGAATTGAATGGCAGTCCTTATCAGTCCTTTCGTTAGCGATTGAATAGTCGGTGCTCCATCAACAGCAATGCCTCACAGTTTACTTATAAAGTCACGTTTCGAATCGTTTCCGTAAGACTTTACACGATCTTTAATGATGCTCCGTATTGCAGTGCCTCCAAGATCAGATGCTAACGCTGTCAGCATAAACAAGTACTGATAGGATAATTCTTTAATGATGGTTGGATGTACACAACAAGAAAATAATTTTGCAAAAAGGAATGATATTAACCCGATTGGGAGTTTTCAAAACATTGCAAAATCAAAGATTTATCGAAATCGAATCGAATTTATCGAATTTATTGTTTTATCGAATCCCAATCGCTCCACAAACAAATCCCACGCACAAACGCAAACTTTGACATTAATTAACTAAACAATCGATTCGCTCTCTAACTAGCTGTTGTGTAAGCAGTGACCAACTAACTACATAAACTGGTTCAGTGCAACACATACATAACAGTTGTTTGGATACAAATTACTTTATCATGCACTTATACCACATTAACAAGATTTTGGCAGGTAATCGATTCCATAAAAATCATATCTGACCCTAAATAATTAAATGCAATCTAGTGGAACACAACAAAGCCAGCCTTATCTATATCTGTTACAAGTCTACTCGATATGTGTTTTGATGCTTTGCTATTTGTGAATTGCGAAGACCATTTACGAACAAACACGCATACATTTGGCAATTACACAAATATGCTTATGTCTTTGGGTAATAAAAATTAGATTTCCAACAACCTGACACGGTTTGGTATAGCATAGCTTTGGTATAGCTTTGCATACAAGTCTTTAACAGCATTAAAAACTGATTAGCAATTTTACGTTAGTAGATATTAAAAGCAACAACAAGTTCCAAAAAAGGTTCACCCCGGCTGTTCAAGGCCATCCCCGATTAACCCCCTTGTATTTTTAATTACAATTCCAAATCCTGCAGAGTGTGAAAAATATTTGGATCCACCCAAACCGGTAAAGCAAACATTTTTGCGTGCGATTAAGTTGGTTTTTTACTTGAGATTTCGCATATCACCCCATATATTCGTCATGTATATAGTTTTTTGAGTTAGCGCGTGACAGTCAAAATTACCCTCTTGCGTGTTTTATTTTGGTTCATGACTGTGTTAATTGACCCTTTGCGTGTTTTGTGCATTTTTTTTTGTTCTGCAAGGATTTGAACCCAAGTTTTGACGTTTAGCATTTAGAAAAATTTGGATTTTTTATATATTAGACCATGAGCTGCGCAAGGATTTTTGGAATATTAGAGTATGTAATCATTTTATAACTAAAATTACAGTTACAAGATGGAAAAAAATTGAAACAACAACTCCAACGACGATTATAACACGTACACAAAATTTTGACCATAGCGAGGTGAATTTATTTTAAAATCTCTATTTTTTTATTCGTTATACATTGTCACAGCACAGCATCCATAGAAAAAAATTTTGGTTTTTATTTTATAGAAAACAACATCAATGCCAGCGGTTTCTAAAATTACAATTAAAAACACAACACAACAACTAGAATCAACAACACCAATGACAACGATAACAAGTACACAAAAATTTGAGCCACAAAAGGTAAATTCATTTTAAAATCTATGGTTTTTTAATTATTATCCATTGTCACATTAAATTGTCCATAGAAATTTTTTTTATTTTATAGAAAACAACATCAATACCAATGGTTTCAAAAATTACAAATAAAAATGTAAGTATACCAACTTTTTTTAGCAAGCCATCGGCGGCTGCGGAATCGACGGGCAAAGCCCGTCGATTCCGTCGCCAAAATTTATTTGCTGATTAAAATGAAATTAATTTTCCAGCTTGAGAAGCTAGAACGAACCGCCTGCAGATCCATTCTCCTGATGGGGAAACTGCAGGACTTGGACAGCACCTGGAAGACATGGAGCAAAAAAAACCCAATGAAAAATAATATTAAAGAATGTGCTCAACTGCTTAACGCATGGAGAGCAAAGAAACCGAAAAAACTTACCTAATCCTTTTTTTTTGTGCTGGCGGCAAGGATTTGCGAATCCAGGAGTCAACTTGCTTTTCGCGAATCCATCTGTCGACTTGATTTTTCTTTGCTTTGCTCATCCCCCATGTCAGCTTTTAACTCCTCTTCATCATCTTGGTCTTTCATTTTGTATTTTACGCTCCCATCCTCTAATTTTAACATACTCCAACTTTTTTCTTCTAAAAGTCCTGGTGCAGCTTTTGAAACATAGTTAGAATTTTAAAAAGAATATTTTAGAAAAGGTAGTTTTGACAACTCTTATCAACTTATGATATGTTACAGGTAGTTTTGACTTTTGTTTTGTAGTTGCTGTGTAGTTTTGGAATCGCTGAATAGTGTGAGTACTGAAAACAACCAACCGGATGAATAAAATTTTTGTTCGCATGTGAAAGATATTTAAATGATAAAACTCGTTTTAGATGGAGCAATAAAGTAAAAAAAAAAATTCTTTCACATAAAACCAGTTTATTCGCATATTATAACAGTTTATGACGACCAAAGCTTATTGTGTTAAGTTTATCATGGAATATGAGAATTGCTGAGTAATGTGAGTACTGAAAACAATCAACCGGATGAATAAAATTTTCGTTCGCATGTGAAAGATATTTAAATGAGAAAACTCGTTTTAGATGGAGCAATAAAGTAAAAAAAAAAATCTATTTCACATAAAATCAGTTTATTCGCATATTATAACAGTTTATGACGACCGAAGCTTATTGTGTTAAGTTTATCATGGAATATGAGAATTGCTGAATAGTGTGAGTACTGAAAACAACAAACCGGATGAGAAGTTGATGATTTAGCTTAAATATTGTTACAATGTAACCTAATGTATGAAAAAAAATACTGTTTTCTATATGAGTTTTTTTTAGGCAAGTTGAGAATTCATATATATATGCACACGCAACATGCAAAATTTTTAAAAAGCTCGTAAAATGGCTGATAAATGGCTAGCTGAATTAAAGACTAAGATTTTGTATTTTTTGCTTAAAATTTGTAATTGGTGATTTAAAGTTGGTAACTAGGTAAAGCAGTATGTAAAAACTCTGAATTATTGATTTTGACGAGAAATTCACGGATGTGAAATTTGAAATAAATTTTGAACATCAGGTGGAATGAGTAAGGTGGGTATATTTGATCTATTCTGCAAGTGGCAGATCATGTAGACTTGAATTCATCCATTTATTGCTAAATTTAAGTAGTTACCTATTTGGTCGGTAAAAAAATTGTCGGTATGTTAAGTTGCACTTTGTCGGCTCGACAATGCGGGAAAATCAGCCTATGGTCGTGCGCTGACTCGTAGATTTAAGCATGTGAGGCACTGGGATCTTGTATATTTTAATACAGGAGCTGGGCTTTGATTTCAGCATTTCTTACCAGCCTTGCAGATCACATCTATGAAACTAAACAGAATGAGTAGTTTGTAAGCCTTATTTTTTGTATAGCTTATCCTAAATTAGAAATTAAATATTTGGTTTATAAAGAATGGATTTAAAGAATGACCAAATAATGAAAACTGCATCACTTCCAATCTCATTCATTTCACAAAAATATGGAATAAATAAAGAAAGGGTAACAAAAGTTTCGTATAGTGTAGCATATTTAATGGATAATGTTTTATAATGTAAAATTTAAATTCGTGGCATTAAATTTTGACAAAAACAGTGAAAAACCTACACATGCATTCATACGAAAGTGGGCCAATATATTCATACAAAAAGACACACACAGTAAATTGAGTTTACAAAACAACATTGAATTGATGACCCATTATAATCCATTACTTGAAGGTCAAATTCACTCTCAAAGTTAGCGTGCCAAAGTTTAATTTCCATCGAGACTCAGCACACTGACTGACTGATCTTCTATTTCAAACTTATACTTATTTTCTTACTGCAATTTAATCGTCTCTAAAACCTCAATTCACAAAATGGATTCTATTCTACACTGGGGAATATTATCCACCGGTAAAATCAGCCATGATTTCGTTTGTTCCCTGAAAAACAAAACGGGTCACAAGGTAGTAGCATGTGGAGCACGAACTGCACAATCAGCCCAAGATTTTGCAAAACAGCATTTCATTCCTAAAGCATATGGGTCCTACCTGGAATTAGTGATGGATCCTCAAGTGCAAGTTATTTACATAGGGTCCATTTCTCCTCAGCATTTGAATCTATCCAAATTGGCCATTGAGCACGGGAAACCAGTTCTGTGTGAAAAACCATTATGCATGAATGTAAAGGAGACTCGTGAGTTGATAGAATTCGCTCGGGAGAAAAATGTCTTTCTCATGGAGGTATCTTATATCTTATATTGTCGCATCTTGCCCGAAACAGTCGAGTATTTCCCTCAAAAGTTTAAAATTTCACAGGGGATCTGGAGCCGCTGCTTTCCTGCATACAAAAAACTGGAAAACGAACTAAATTCCATAGGAGAAATATACCAAGTGACCGCAAATTTCGGGATCCCCATGACTTGGCGATCCACTAGTGGCACAATGTTGGACATTGGTATATATTGTGTACAATTTGCATCTTTCGTGTTCAAAGGCTGCAAACCTGTGAAAATCGTGGCGGCCGGTCATCTCAATTCCGATGGCGTGGACCAAAGTTCTTGTACAGTGATTACATACGAGAATGAAAAAACGGCCACTTTGATCACCCATGGCAAAGTGCAGTTCACAAATGATGCCATCATCTATGGGACCAAGGGCACATTAAAAGTAAGCATGCACATTTTTTTCTTTAAAACTGTACAATCCATGCAACAATAATGTTGCTTTTCAGATTCCTTCAAGTTTTTGGGCCCCCACAGAACTCATTTTAGCAGATGGGACCACGGAATCATTCCCTTTGCCTGGAAATGGGCAACCCTACATTCTTCCTAATAGCGAAGGATTGTATTATGAAGCCGAGGAGGTTCGGAAATGCTTACAAAATGGATTCAAAGAAAGTCCATATCTCCCATTGGCCGAGAGTTTAGCCATTGCTGAAATCATGGAAACTATTAGAACCCAAATTGGCGTCAAATGTTAACTAAATGGTGAAACTTTGCCGGTATCGGTTGCCGGGTGTGTTCAATGATGTGCAATAAAACCGTTTGGAAACCAAATGGAATGTTCACGTTTCAAAAATGATATGAAGGTTTTATTTTCTTGGATTATTTTCCCCTGTCATTCACACACTAACACTAGCACAATAATACACTACCCAGTGATATTCAAGATTACAATGCACATTCAAGGATTTAGTACATACATGATTAAGATTACAATTAATTATTGACATTCCACCAATACTGGGAACCATCATTATAGTTAGTTAGTGAACAAAAGTTGTGCATCCCAATTGTAATGCTTTTCACTCACCGGTGCAGAATTACTAACTAACTAAAACTAACCTATACTGAACATTTCCGCCTCTACAGTATCTTACTACATTACAAATGACTTGTTATAAATAACAACAACACACTGTCAACTCGTATCTTATAACTATCGTTTGGCTTGTATGACGTAAATGCACCACCTAACCGACCATCTAAAATGTAGTCAACTAATGTTAATGATTAGTAAATTGTTGTGTTACTCAAGATATGATAAAATCTCTTTTCATACATTGTACCATGTTCGCGAGGAAGGAAGCAAGTCTACTACATAGTTCAGCCTCCCATTTCTTAATACTTTAACTCTAAGTGTATAATCAGCGCCTAACTAACTAACTAACTAACTAACTCCCATTGTTAGTCAAAACACTAACTTGATTACAATATAAATGGCATGCACAAGTGGGAAACCCCAACCCGTAAACAGTAGGTAAGTCTAATCATGCAAAGAGACATTAATTTCCTCATTTTTGATATTCCGTCAAAGATGAAAAATTAAAAAAAGATAGTACCAAAAAAGAGCATCTCAAAGTCACTAAATTTTCACACAAGGAAAAGTTTAACACACAATCTAACAAAATAGATGAAAAAACTTGCAAAGTTTTTAGTACCCAACTTTTTTTTCTTGGAAGCGCGTAGACGAAAAAACCTAGGGATTTTTCTTGGATTTCTAAACCTAGAGGTAGGTTGTTTTTTCATACTTTAAGGTAACTATCTAAAACTTAGGAGGATCTTTTCTTGGGTGGAGGAGCCGGCGGGTTTTTACGGTCGTAACTACTACGTCTTTGTTGTTGTCCATGTCCGTTTGTTTGTTGTTGCTGTTGCTGTGGCTGCTGAGGAATTGGATCGGATCGATCTGGGGAGTCTTCATGTTCATCATCCGTCATGGCGTTTACTAGATCGCCCACGATTTTACCAAGATCCCCAGCACGGGTCAACAAGTCCTCCACACTGGCTGTGGCTTGAGCATATCCTGGAGTCGGTGGGGGATGATCTTCAGGGGAACTGAACACCAGTTGACTTGAGGGATACACGGATGAACCACTTCGTTCCCATTGTTGATGTTGAGCTACAAAAAAACGAATGAAAAACTCATAGCAATGCTCATTATTCGTATTCCCATGCTTTGAATCTTAACCAACCCGAAGAGGATGAATGCTGCTGATGTTGACCATGTCCATTGGCCCTCTGGGGCAGCGGGGAATCCATAGCTAATTCAGCAGCTACAACCGACTTGCTTTGTAATGTCCCTGTTTTCGAAGGAGAGTTAGGTTTCGGTTCATCCAGCAATTGCCTGAGTCTTTGTAACTGAGCTTCCAGTTGCCGATTATGATCTTCCAAAATCTGCATCCGAGCTTCCAGTCGTCCCTTGTGTTGCCGCAAAAGTCGAGCCTCGGCAAGAATGCTGGACTCCCCGTTGTTATTATTATTATTGAGCAGAGACTCCGTTGTAGGGATCCCATTTCCAGTATGAGGCAGTTCGTCTGGGGGAGATAATAAAGCTGCTACTGAAGATCCTCCTGGTTTGTTCCGTAATCTCTCATATTCGGCTTGTAGCGATGCATTTTCCTCCTCTAATGCCCGGATGACAGACTCCAGTTGCTCCGATTGCTCAGCATCCATTGCAGCTACAATCTGAATGGGACTTCGAGGAATTACTCCGTCACCTCGGGACAGCGATTGACAATACTGAGCGATCAGACTGTGTTCATCCTCACTATTCAGCAAAAAAAAGGAGAAATAGGATAAATCATCGAGTGAGAGCAGAATGGAATTATGTGTACAGTTATGGTATGGTTAGTTAGTAAATGCTTACGAGTCAGGGGTGGAGTTATTGCGGTTTCGAATTTCCACATCCGCCAGTCGATTCGCATACGTGTCAACTCGAGAATGAATATCAGGGGACAAGGAATGTTGGGGCGATGGAGCTGGACTTTCTAACATGTCTCCTTCCAAAACGCTTTGCACAGGTAGGTAGCCCAGTTTTCGGTGTTTTTGGAGCGATCGTTTGGATTTGAAACGATTTTTTAGTGCGCGTGTAAAATCTCGTACATCTTCTCCAGAAGTGGTCTGCAAATGAACGCAATAATAAATGTACAATCTTTGGGCATTATCTAATCAGATATGTGAAAATCGGTAACTTACAGCAGTACAATACTCTTGCATGGGATGAGTTAATTTGTGATTTTTCCCTTTCTTCCCAGCAAAAAAACATGTCTGGCACATGTCATAATTGAAGCATTTCAAACACCGGTATCTATGATACAAAAAATGGTAATTTTATACATTTGTATCAAATTTTTCGTAAAACAATGTTTGTTTCTGTAAAATTTCGTACCTAAGACCTTCAATAGGGAAAAGTTTACAGATATTGCATTTGGCTCCATGTTTGGCACCCTCTGCTGCAGCAACTCTATGAAGCACTGGAAGCCATACTAAGCTTTGAGGCTCTTGTTTTACCCATTCTAAGAAATTTCCCACCTAATGTCACAATCAACACCATTAGAACAAAAACCGAAGAGAAAAAAAATATTAAATTCTTACCTCGATCGTAGTTTTATCTTTCCCAGCTTTTTCGAAACAACTGCGCACTGAAGGCTCGATATTGGAGCCCCCGAAAGCTGCCACTTCTCCTAGCTGCCTTGGAATCTAAAAACAAACGTATCTTTTTAAAATCAATCCTAAAAACTAATATAAATCTAACTTTTCCGTATTTTTACCTGTATACAATCATGAAGCAAAAGTCCCAATTTCCTTTGATCCACTTGTTTAGCCACATCCGCAACCAAACGGAACAAGTCTACAAAAGCCCAAAATATCAATAAATAATCCAAAAAAACGCAACATTTTATACGTTTAAAAGCAGATTCTGAAAAATTCGCTAGTCGTTCAACGTTCAACACTCTAAATTCTACAACATCAATAAATTTCAAATTTCACACTTTAAAACACAACTAAACAACTCCAGCTCAGATTCTATGCGGAAAAAAATCAACAGCTTTCGAAAAATCCTTGTGAAAAAAATCAGCTCTTCATATTTCCAGCCAAAATTCCTAATTTTTCACTAGCAAGACCCTTGAGCATCAAGTCAGAAACTTTGGATTCCCAATCCCAACAAACAGCTTGCTGCGCATCTTTAGAGCTAGCTTAGAACCAAACAAACATCACTCACATCTGAATTTATCCTCCATAGGCCCTTTTGCTAAAAGAACGACCCCAATCTTGAACGAAAGATTCCGAACTTGACCCGTTCTTTGTGGGTCATACACATTCAACAACCAATTGAGCGCCATATCGGTCACAAAGTCAATATTCACGGAATTCTCCTCTATCACACTACTAGATTGCTGTTGATGTTTCGAAGACGGGTTCAGGGTTCCACTGGAGCCCGAATTCAGACAAATGTTGAACAGCGTGTTCAATGTAGAGGTCATGTCGGACACATCCAGCAGTCTGTCATTATGACCACGGAGTCCCAACGAATCGAATGTCTCTATCACACTTGTCAATGGTAGCTTGTCCACTGTAAAAAAACCAATGAAAACATATTAACAGCAAAATTTTAATCTTTTTTCAAATTCTTACACAAATCTACTCACATGAAATCTCTTTCTGTACAGCTCTCAGTTTAAGAGCAGTACGATAAGCTGAAAATCGGACTTGATTGTATTTGGTGAGAGAAGCCAACAAATTGGACATGTTCGGATGGTCCCATTGTGTGGTCTGTGTTTCGTGACTAAACAAAACATAATACAATTAAATTATCATCACACGTGTGAAAAATATTGTGAGAAATGGGGAAACAACACATACTTGACAAAGTAAGGCACTTTTGTAGGGGTGAGAGATCGTTCCCATGGAGGATCCACAGAGCTTTTCCCTGACGAAGGGATCACTGAAATCACTGATGGCAATGTGGCTGAGCCCATGGAGGCCAACTCGTGTTCCTTCTCTTCGGCATTTTGCTCCAAATTCTTCAGTCTATAGTTCAAGTCTGCAATTCTGTTCCGATTTGCAGGGGAAAGTAATACGTTGGAATTTCGGAGTGCTTCCGCATGTTCGTTCATTTCGGTCATGGCTCGTTGAGTTGCACAGATATGTTCTCTAAATGTCTGCAAATAGAATGAGGATTTATGATTTTCTTGTTTTTGGTAAATTCATATAAAGATATGAGCTACAAAACGCAAGTTTTTTTCAATTTCAACCGCGAAATTCAAAGAAATAAGATTTTTTTCATTTGAGAATCGGCATATGAACTGATTTTTTTGCGTTAGAATCCAAAATCACATGATTTTTTCACAGTTTTAGAATGCACATTATAAAATGCAATACATTTCTGCTTCAGAATTTGAACCATGAGACTATCTGTTCTATAGAAACTGAGAACGCAATGAAATGCCATGAAATCAATCGTCTCATAATCGCATTGTACCTTAAGTTGGTCAAGTAACGTAGATTTATCAGCTGCAGCAGCTATAGTATGCCAACGAGATTTTATTGCTTCAGCAGTGGCCAACCGGGCAGACCCATCGTCCAACATTTGTTGAAATTTTCTTAAACGCTAAAAAAAAACCAACATTTACACATAAAAATAAAATGTATATTCCAAACTTCATCAAAAAAATCTTGCACCTACCATAATAGTGTCTTCCAATCGAAGTTGCCAATTATCGGACCGACTCAAAAGAATAATCCACGTTTCCGATAATTTGCTCACTTCCCGACGAATACTTCGGGTGAGTTCCCGAGCTGCAGCTTCCGCATTCCGGTAACCATTCTCCCCTAAGTAAATTAAACCCGCTATACAAAACTGACCATAAAAGGAACAAAAAGTGACATGCGAACAATAAAAGGGGTAAAAAAGATATACTTTTTTCTCCCACTGTAGTTCCTATTCTGTGCACACATTCCTGTTGTTGACATTTGGAATTGCTATTTCACAATTGACAGGTATTCAGTTGAGTACAACCAAATTGTATGTCATATAGGTAAAACGAACGGAATCAAGATTTTTAAAAACCAGTACATTACTATACCAACTTTCGCCTGAAAATTTTTCTAAATAGGTTAGAAAATTCAAAAAAATTTACAGTTTTAACAAAAATATACTTCTGCCGGGTATAAGTATACAATCTGCACACTTGAGTGACCAAACCACAATAATAGAAACAGTAGTTTATAGGGAATAATGTATCCCCTGGAGAAATGTGCGCAAGAAAAGATTGCAAGTTACCTTCATTGTCAGAAATGTCAGAGACAGGAGGTTCGTTCGCCACATGTTGTCTCCCACTTATCAAATTCGTTTCGATCACCGGCCTTTTTGCCTCCAGTTGGCGGCGGAACGATCTGTGATCATCCTGTGTAGTAAACAAGGTAAAAAAATCATTCAAAATATTGTAAAACATGCTAAAAACAGAATAGTAAAGCTACACGACATTGTAAAAACTGACTGACACTAGTTTTAGAATCTTGTTTAGCTCCCCCTTTCGTCAAAATTTGAACCATTTGGACTATATGCTTACGGAACATGATTTTTCGTTTTGCTTGAGTATCTAAACTATTAAAAATTCCTACTGGAAAATTTTTCTGCTTTAGAATCTAAACTATGAAATATTCCTCTGCTTTAGAATTTAAACCATTGAAAAT
>Ga0210040_10005176_pt1 | contig 16703 bp, 5 predicted proteins | sample CryGeyCG12114_NA_FD_185462 | JGI IMG/M metagenome (GOLD analysis project Ga0210040, IMG submission 185462) | Groundwater microbial communities from aquifer - Crystal Geyser CG19_WC_8/21/14_NA (SPAdes) (version 2) | ecosystem: Environmental > Aquatic > Deep subsurface > Groundwater | place: USA... | reverse complement strand
TATATGATTGAAAAAAATATACCTTTTTTTGTTCTTGAGGAATTTTTTCAAAACTAATTATTTAGATTAAATCAAAAAAATTCTCGGGAAAGTTTTTCTAGTCTATTACGCTATCTCAATTTTGTTTACATACAGGTCTCATAAACGAATTGCTTGTAACGGCTCAGCATTACCATTCAACATAAAAATGCCGCGAATATTCTCGTATAAAACTCATCCATTAATCTCGCAGTTTGGATAGCATTTATTCTGTATTTTGATTTTCAAACTTAGCCGTTCTTGTTGATTTGATCTCATGAACAAACTCTTTTTAAAAAAACAAACTTTTAGATAATGTACTACAGTTAGATTTCCAGAGCATAAGCCAAGAAAATCCCTTTCAAAGGTGAATTTTTTCCGAAAGTCGGAATGAAACAATTCTGAAGAGTTCTCGCTTTTGTGCGTTTATTTTGGAAACGCCGAAATGAAAAAAGTCCAAACAGTTCTCAGAATATGTGAAACTGTAAAAAACTTGGACTGCAGTACATTATGTGTACAAAAATATTTTTATCATTCACTGCTTGGTGATGAAATATTTTGGCTTTTCTGTTTTTCTGAAAAAAAGAAACAGTTAATGTAAACTTAATAAAAACTACTTCTTGAGAATCTCTTCTCAAAAACATTCTTGCATTGCATACTACAAACTAGTCCTTTATAACTACAAACTAACTACTTAAGACTGACTGAATTCAAATCAGCAAGGATAATTTTTTTGCTTCTAAAGGCACCTACTAACTTTGAATTGCCCACCAAAAAAAGACCCCAGTGGTGATTTAAACTAGCAATTAATGAAGCCGACAATATTATCATTGGTCCAAATCTACGACAACGTTCGCATGTCTTACCTAGTTAGTTAGTTACCCACCTTCAAATAAACAAGCACGTATAAAGTGAGCAAGTGCACTAATTGACAAGATTGGGATCATCAAATTGAGCCTTTCAAAACTCTTGCTGCACATCCAACATGAGATTGACATGAGGATAGACTGTAGCCAGAAGCAATAAGAGCCAACTAACTAGTGAGAAAAGGATTCACTGGGTAGAAACATAGTGAATGTGGTCATATATGTTTTACTTGTTGGGAGAGAACTACCTTGACATTTCCTCATCCCATCTCATTTGCAATCTTTCCCAAGTGTATAAATAATAATAAAAGAAGACAAGGTGCCTCGGGAGATTTACGAAGGAAAAACTGAATCCATCTAAAGATGCACAACTTGCACTCTCTGTCTTTTTTCTAGGACAAGGATCTCCTCGATTCATTTCATTGGTCAGATCTAAAACTCAGGATAGGGAAAACTGTATACCAAAAGAATGCGTAGAATATAAATGTTTTCCCATCCACAAATTAAATTACTGTTTACTGTCTGAAAACTGTTTGCTTAATTATCATTCATAACTATGCAGATTTCTGAACTAAACTTTGCTTTTGTTTCCAAGTTGTGCAACACAACGAAATAAGCTGTGACATATTTAATAGTTGGACAAATTATGTAGAATTCTTCACAAGTTTTCATATATTTGAGTTGACAACACGCGAAAACAAAGACACATGAAAATATTTTGATCGTTAGAAACAGTTACTATACGACTACTAACAACGCATTATGTAAGTTCATAACCCAGCCACATGGTTTTGACAACAATCGTTAGTCATCAGCTAACAATGCCGTGATCAAGTCAAAACAAAGCCAATTTCGTCCACTCTCCGTCTCCGTCCACATCTCATGGAAAACAATAGGACGATTCCGTTGTACAAACAAAACAAACAAGACTCATAAATCATGACCACTTGAGCTATGCAAAATAAATTTCCCCTTATCCCATATAGCGGACCAGTTCGTCAAGATGATAAAATTATCATCATATCCCTAAAATAATTCAACTCTATTGTTTCACTATGTAAACCCATTATTCATTCATAATTTACGTGGAACACACATAACTAAGTTAGTTAGTCCCCTACTAACCCGAACAAACTTACATAAAGTAGTAAAATGTGAATCCATTTTGTGTCAACACGAGCTTTTCTCCATGTTCAAAAGTGGCCAAGATTCCCCAAATCCTCTTTTTTTAGACCATGAGCTAATCTTGTATTCACATTGACTATGGAGCACACACAACGTGATCCCTGGTGGGCAACTCACTGCAAAGAAATTAACTGTACTTTTGATTATGTGTACTGGCTGGGATTGGGCCAACAGAACAAATAATGGCAAATGGTGGAAGCGACCAAGAACACACAGCACATGGGCTTTTAAGGTGAATATATTATGTGGACGATTTGTTGTTCCTTGTGAGCTCTTGTTGTTGTCACTTGTGGCGTTTCACATGCAATGAGGGAAATGAGGGAGTCATCCTCCATCTAAAAGTCACATCTTCTTCACCCGTTTGCAAATAATAATAGTAAGTTAGTTAGTTAGTTAGCAACATAAGCAAGTTGTTGTATATATAGTTTGTAAGTTAGTTAGTTCCTTACTTACTTACTACTGTGGTCTCCCTGTGTAATTGCTCTGCATAAGCTGTCTACACAAACCAAAAGTCAGAATTGCTACTAAATGGTGCAAACGGTGTAGCCATATAAAGTTGTTTCCCATCATCAACATGAGTCAATGCAAACTTTTTTCCCTCTTGTAGTATGTGCACTTGACAATGACTACCACCATAAGGGAAAGCTAAAAGTGTGCATTGCCTACGGTGGACTGAGCCGTAATTTGACAACCTTCTTTGTTCTAAGTAAGCCAGGATGAAGTTGAGCAGTTTTTTAGTCAGTCAGTTAAGTAGTGACAAATTTCTCCTCTGTTTTGAACTAACTTATTATGATTTGCCAACAATATGGAAAGTAAACAAACAAACAATGGGATTATTGGGCGTGCACTGTGGTTATGCTAATTGTAGTTTTGTACCGAGAGGGGATTTACACACTTTTACGGCATGTAGTGTGTACATTATTATCAGTAACAATCATCCTCTTAAGAAGATCAAGACGATTATTACAGAGAGAGTAGTCAGTCTGTTTTGCTGTTGCAGTAGTACCCTAGGAGTTAGTTAGATGCATGATCTTGATAGTCAAAGTGTGTATAGTTAGTTAGTTAGTTAGCTAGCAGTGTGAGGATAAGGAGTTCACATACTGACTGACTACTGCGGCATCACACTCTAAAATGGATAGAGTGCATTTGCCCTGATTTGCATGCCAAAATCCTAAAAGAAGATGAGTACAGAATGTTTTACTTGCTACTGAAGTTTGTCCTATTTCGTCACACTTGGCCAATTAAATGCTCGAAGGTGAGAAGATCCCATGGGATTGTTGTGGGATTTGAGATGCCAGTGAGTGGGACCAATAAATTTGCATGAGTAGAGAGAATAAGACAATTCAAAAATGCTAAAATCGAAAGTAGTATAGTACAACTGGAACTAATGAATTTCAAGTCAAGCAGAGCAAGAGATCCAGAATACGTAGTTCTAGGCAAATTTATTGATGAGGGAAATAGCATGCAAATTTTCGTAGGAATGGGAATCCTATATTATCTCACGTACTACGACAAATCTGAAAGTTGTTAGTATGAAAATTCCAAGTGATTTGGAATGAGGATACTAAAAGGGCAAAAGTGGAGGAGCAAGAAACTCAAATTCATCACTTTACCTTCCACGGTTGATTGAGAGAAGACTGTCACTTTGCCTTGTTCACATCTGCGGCTTTAGCGTGCCACAAAATGGACTTTAATTGTCACAGGTAGTTAAGCGGTGACTAAGGAAATACTAATGATGATCATTTGCGAAAGTTTTAATAGTTACTAACGGATGCAAATGTGGACACTTGAGGAGCTTAGGCAAATGAAATGAAGCTGCAGCAAGAGTGAGTGACAATGACAATGAGTAGGGAAGGATGAGAATTGCATGATGATAATGACCGTTTAAAAAGGCATTATGGTGAGTAGCTAGAAGCCTTAGATTTTTAATTTGTGTCCTCAAAATTTCAATTCTTACCATTTTTCAGTGCATTGGAATCAATGGGAAGTTTTCACAACTATTCAAAGCAACCAGTTTGGCTTAAAAGATGAAGTGGACCAAGATTTGAAGAAGGTAATGCATGCATTGTGTTTTGCATGCCATGCAAGCAGATATAAATAATATGAATCGGAAGTTGAATTGTATGAATGAGAGAAATATCCCATGTAAGTTCCTGATTAATGTACATGGATGGAGTTCGGGGAAATTCGTGATTATCAATAATACAGTTATCATCAGAATTGACAAAAATTTAATTACTTACTTCCTATATTTGCATAGTTTTGGGATCCGTGCAGAACACGTTAGTTTGCTAACAAGTCCTTTTATGTTTACTTTTTTTGTAGGACCAACCCAACATGCGTGTACAGTTTTTAAAAGCACTGGCTTAACAAGTGAAAACTGACAGGTGAACCGGTTTCACAGCAATAACATTAATAATATAGACAAGTTAGTGCTGTTGTGAACAAGCAATAATTGAGATAATATAATGACACATTTGATGTCTAATAGCTACTTAACTACAATTTTGTAACAGTAGTCAGCTGGTCTCAAAGGGTTTCTAAAAATGTTCATAACAGTTTTATGTAACTTTAAAAGAAATTATAAGAACTCACACCAAATAATAATTGCAATTATTTTAACGACCGTGGGATCATACAAGATTCGCACATCCGTCCAATGCGCTCAAAAGTGTGTCAGACCTGAAAATCGATCACTTTTTCACCAGTCTAGTTCACAAAGATCTTCTCGGGGTCATTTTTTACGACAATTTCATTTCTGCTTGTCACAATTACATGGCAGTAAATAACACCATCTCCTATTAAATGGAGATCTAAAGGTCACACCCCCAAAAAATCATTTATCCGTTTCACCGTATCGTTTCATGTACACATAAAATCATTTTGCCAGTCAGTAGGCATCTGTCGGTAAAACTTTAGAAATGCATGCATGCAGCAATCTCTCAAATCAATACTCTTCCCCCTCCCTATTCTTCAAACATAAAAACTGCAATTAAAATTCATTTATCTCTCGTAATTTCCGATTTCAAATGTCAACAAACAAACATAAAGTCCCAAAAATAGGCCAAGCAGACTGAAAAATGAAAAAAAATGCATACAAGTTTGTGTCAATCCTTTCATGACAAGAATACATTTGTGTCAATTGCATTGCACTCGAGTATGAAAAGCTGACATGTAGCCGAGAAAAAATATATGATTGGGAGTTGGAAAATGGCTCCCAGACAAGTGTCAATGTCAGTGTTCCCATCTCCTCAGAGAAAATACAATAAGTGTGATCTTGACACATACAATATAATAATGATGATGATGATAGGAGAAAAAAAAGTTACGAACGCAGACGAGTCGTCTAGTCATCGGTAAATTCAATCAAAAAACAACATGTTGTTCCTGTTATATAAAAAAATTAAAAATTTCTATCAACAAACTTTTTTTTGGCCAATGTTCTACACACATGTGGATAAAACATAAATAGACGTTGTGGAAAAGATAAATATGCCCCTGTAGCGCATTTGATTGCCATTCTGTTAATTGCATCTGACATATAGGGAGTATGCATAAATTGTGCAGTAAGTAGCTTTGTTCTTTTGTGCACCGCATTTGCATAATAATAATAGTGACTACTTAAATTTGGGGCAACAGGGTATTCTGAGTCTTTCTATTAGCTCAGTGAGCCATGTTTTGAAACGTGAGAGAAATGATGATGGTAATAATAATAAATTGCTATCGAGATCAAATGCATTTGCTCCATGCTGAACACAAATGATGACAAAAGAAAATATTATAAAGGAGCTGCAATCATTTAGCGAACCAAAGTGTAGTCAGTTAGTTAGTCAGTTAGTTTGTAGTTACTTTTTTCCCAAACATTCATGGTCTAGCTCCGAATTTTTTACAATACACTTTATAGCGGTTTCTACATATGGGTTAAGTGTTCGTTTGTTGAATACATATTTTGTTTGTACCATTATCAGACATTTTATGATCGATTATTAGCAATAAGATTGAGTACAACAAGTTAGTTAGTTGTTCAATTAAGAGAACCGTTTTAGGCTTGTCTGTATGGGGCACAAAAAATAGGAAGTGTTAAATGTAAGGTTTGGTTCGTATTTATGTAATTGTAGTGGGGAAAAAGTATGCGAGTACCATGTTGTTTAAAAATACCGTTTGCTATTTAACTCATAATGAGTAATAGTTATTCTGTTTTGCCAAAATAGGGGTTAAATTTAAAAAATCTTTGCTTGTGTACAGTACGATGCTTGCGAGTTTTCGTTACGCATTCATATGTATTGAATCAGCAAATTTCCCAGTAAGAGACGAAAGTATTTCGCAAATTTTGCGCTTTACACAGTAGATATTAGCACAGGAATCTTGGGTTGGGCAAAAATATGCATCTGTACTAGTGAGAATAGTTCAAGGGTAATTTAAATTCACAGCTGCTGTGTGGGAGAAATAAGTGAAAAGTTTGAAAAACCGCAAACTTCCTTCTTAGCATGCTTAGAATTCTGGTAGTGACTAAACGAATGGATATTATACTATAATTTTAGTTTCATATTTTTTTTAACTATAAGGCGTCTAAAAAAATGCTTTGTATTTGGAGTTGAAATGCCTTGGTATTTTATAATGAGATGAAATACAGTAATGAACTCGCATTTACAATGCATTCAAAACTTTTGCATATTTATATAGCAAATTATACAACTGTATCATTATGAATGGAAGGGAACTCCAGAAAAAACCATGATTTTTTACGGCAGCAGATAAAATAATGTTCAATATTCTCAAACTTGAGCTAACAAAAACAGTGGCCAAAAAACTTTCCACTTTTTAGGAGTTCTGATACTATTGACTGCACAACCGTAATTGAATTGTGCACGTGATACATCCTATTGATTTGATTTTGACAATGGAATTGTTGGGAAAGCTACAAGTCTCAATTTTTGCACTTATAATTATAACTTAACTGTTAAAATTTCATAACATCATTCATTGAAATTTTCCACCTGTACACTAACTCAATAATCACGCTCACCCAATCGTTTTCGCGATCCAATTAAACTAATTTGAAGTAATAATTATAGAGACATTTGCTCACAGTCAAGGATTGTAGACAACTAATTTTTATTAGCTAAAAAAATTTCATTTTTGCCATCATGCATGAGATTTGTTCCGTCATTCGTCCAATACGGTTGACAATTATGCATATGAAATTGTGTGAAACAATCGAAAAATGCATTAAAACGACGTTAATTTCTCTCCATTACTAACTTGATGTTATGTATATGCATGACTTTCTAAACAATCCTTCGTCTTTTCAAATCATAGCACACCAATTATAGTAATTATCATCGTTATGATTCTCATATAATGATACACGACGAGGAATGAATGAATGAGGTAAAAGTTTTAAAAGATGACAATACAGATACACATGTTGATCTAGTGAAAACTAACCAACCAACTCACAGTTTACAGTCTCCACTAAACATTCCTGTTGTTTTCATTTCATGTACTAACTATGTGATCCGTTATTTCGTATATTATGTACACTTTATTTAGAATCTGTATTTTTTTTCCCTTGTGGCTTTCCTTGCATGTCTGTCGTAAGCTAATTACGATTGAGATCTGTGTCACTCACTTACTTTGCCCGCTTGTGTCTAAATATTTACACAGAACGTAAATCTGGTGCTGAAATCTCTGTGATAAAGGTTACGGTGGTTAAGTTCCCATGCTTAAGATATACAGATCTACACTATATACCATTTTCAGTCAGTCAATAAACTTGCATTTAACCACATACGCACAATAAAAGTTTAGTTACTCATACTGCAATGATTTTTGCTCAAATAGATTAAATTCTTTCAGATGTCGAATAATTATTTCCTATAGGGAAGTCAACTATGTCAACTTCGTTTAGTGCTCCTATTCAGTTTCAGTAATTTTATGTGGCACAGTCAAAGTATAAATATTTGTGTGCTTATTTAATTATCTACATACGACATGTTTTTTTGTACAGTAATTATAGACAAATTTGCGGACTCGATATTTTTACTTGAGAAGTAACTAACTAACAACATAAATGAATCATTACGCAGAAATGACACAAAATAATGAGCTCATCATGATGATGTGCCTTTTTTCTTGTATCAAAACTTTAGCTTGGAAATCACAACTCACTCTCTTTTATGTTTACTTTATCTGTACGCGCACTTATATTGGTACCGCTGTCAAGCTTTGAGAGTTTTCTGAAAGTGTTATGAAGAGGGGAACAAATAAACGGGAACAATCCCTATTCATAGCAAATGTTGTTGGGTGCCAAGTTTGAGGCCAAAATGTTTTCATCCACAAATGAATAGTCAAGTTAGTTGTTACAAGTTACACGAGGAATACTTTTAGTTTAGAACTTAACTCCGTTTCGGCATTTTAAACCCAATGTTGGTTACGCTTTATTTACATAACTTGTATGGCATATAGTAATCAGCAAGGTGACCTAGTGAATGATTTTTCAATGAGTTCGGATTGAGAATAGAAATATCTCATTTTATTATACCATGCTCAAAATATAGATGCTTTTAAAGCGTCAATCAAGTCAAGTAAGTTACTAATTCTTGATCCAATCAAGAATTAGTAACTTACTTGACTTGAGCTGTTTCAACAACCATTTAGCTCGTCTTCTGAAATTCTCAAAGGAATGACTTTATGAAAATAAATAATACACCAGCATGAAATTTAGAGCACGCTCAGCAAATCGTGGGCAACACGCAATGTCTATCTTACTGTTTACTTTTATTTCTTCAGTGATCATCATCATCCGCTTTCCATTATATTAACATGATCTCCATTAAAATGTCACAATGTCACTTTCTTATGCCAAAAAAACTCAGACAATGAACACGTTAATCTGTCAGGTTAAGTCTTGGGGTTAATTTCTCTCCGCCTACTAACTACATTTCGTATGACAAGTTCTTTTTGCTCCTTTGAGCTGAAACTTTATTAAAAAGAATGAAAAAGTTCGCTGAACTATCTTCTTTACATTGTCCTGTGTACAAAGGATTGAGAAAAATTTTGTTTCTTTCTTCGTCATCTTCAATCATACTTATTTCCATTATGATGCGGGCAAAACAATGCACAATATGAAATGCTGGCATAAACAAACAATGCTAATAATTGGGCTGTTTTTTAGCACAAGTCTCTGGAGCATAGCGAAATGAAAATGACAGTGGAATAAGTAAGTAAGTAAGTGTATTATGTGTCTATAGTTTGTTGCATGCAATTCTTACTGATTTTATCATAACACATTGTAGTTATAGTTAGTTAGTACTGCATTGAAATGTTCATAAGGTGTCTGTATTTCCATTGTTGAGCCAACTATAGCATATGTGAGTTATGATTATCATAAGTTAACAAGGATTGCGTAAAAAATCTATTCCTAAGTCATGGTTGAGTCTAACTAATATTATTATTACGTATAAAAATAAAAGGAGTTCAAGTGAAATTGCTCAGTCAGTTGTAATGCAAAGTTTGTGACTCTCTTGTTGACATGTGCTGAGGGAAACTAAATAAATGCCAAGGAAAATAAGTATCTCATTAAAATTTTGAACTCACTTTCGTTGGATTTACAAAAAAAAACAGTTAAGGCATCCTGATAGTTGGTGAAGTTAGTTGGTAAAGTTTTATTAGTTACTTACAATCAAGAGAAACTATAGATCGTTTGTGTGCAGAGTCTGGTTTTTATATGGGACAAAAGTGATGAGCATATAAGAAAACTTGTGATTTCTTAAAGTGCATCGTTTGTTTTTTATGAGCTCCATGGGCTTTTGAACCAGCAATTAATTTGGATAAATGCGGAAGGAAGGTAAAAAAACAACATAGGGACAAATAACTAACTATATGGCAGTTTTTAATTCTCTTTGGGAGAAATAAATTATATATTTACTATCTAGTTTGAGAGAGTAAGTGAATGGACTCATAAAGCTACTTTACAGTTTTATTTGTCCTCGCCTTGAGAAAAGTTAACTTTGCCCATTAAATTAAGGTAGTAAACCATCATTTGTAGGTTACATGGAGTTTCTATTTGTCTTACTGGGAGACGTGTACCGTTCTTTTTGGCTCACATTGATTTTTAGGTGGAAAAATCGTGATCATATTTTTGCCCTGAATTTCCATGACTTTAGTCCGATCAGACACTACTTAGCTTACATTTCACCTTTGATTTATCTATTTGAACTGCTGTGTGCGAGTTGAATGAAGGTTAAAAAATTCGGCAGTAGTTCAGCTAACTAACTAATAGCTATCTATGTAGATAAAGATAATACTTGTTTACCCTCATGTTTTTAAGCAAATATGAACCCTTACTCACAATAATGAATGAACTAGTCCGCAGGGAGTTTTTAATACATTCTCAACAAATTAATTGGTAACAGACTACCTACATATGTCGAGGAGTTCTTAAATTGCTTGCAAGATAAAGCTGCTGCTTTGCAAGTAGTAGCCAACGAATGGAACTATAGAGAATCAGCGTGCTGTCATCATTAAAGTCGCATCGTCACCGAAACCTAGTAAAAATTCTATTCATCAACACATAAGGCTTGAGCACAGTAGTAGCAGCACCTAAAGATGAAAATGATTGTCATAAGCATTCATCATAGTCTATTTTATTAAGTCTGCCAGGAAATTAAGATGTTATCTGTAGCACACGGAAAAACATGGGCATTGCTATTCATTATTTTCTCAGTCAGTCAGTTTGGGATTTATGCCCAAGCCCAAGAGAAATTATGTGAAAACATGACAAAAGATTTCCCAGGGTGATTATTTTCTTCAGAGCAGTAGTGCATATTCAGAAACTCTTTGAGATTAGGAACTTGTTGATCGTAATTTGAACTGAAAGAATAGAGTTGTTCCAAATTTTACTTAACTAACTAATACACCCAAAAGTTCTACATTTCTGAATTCGGTCACATAATATAGATAGCAAGTTAGTTAGTAACATGCACAAATGCACACTTAATTAATTATATGAAGGCAATTCAAAGCAAACATAAAATATGGGGATGGAATGCACGACTTTGAATTTCATATTTTTTGGATGCTTAGTATACAATAGTTTGTAGTTTGTATTAGTGAACTAGCGGCCAAAAAACAACAACAAATTGCATGTGATACGGGCTAATGCCAAAAATGGGAAATTAACTAAACCAAGCTCAGTCAGTTAGTTAGTTAGTTTTAGCCACTGCAGAAACAGAATGCAAATGCGACCATATAGATTAATGGATTGCTGACTTCAGAAAAGAATGCATGCATACATTTTTTAAACACAATTAGATTGCTGTGTAATTTGAAGAGTATAGAACAGTAAATGCATGCACTAACATACACACGCAACAAGGGTGAAGAAATGAAAAAGTGAAATGAAATTTAATGAAAGGGGAAACTGACTAGCCATCATCCCATTGTCATCATCATAGTTATTATCTCGGCAAATAAGTGGACAATACTTGTCTCTCGGAATGTCACTTTCCACTCTGGGTCGTGTAAAAGTCAATACCTCCATGTCATGCATTTTGTGCAATGCCAATATGACATTCTAACTAAAGACATTTTACAACCTTTTTTGCCTTTAGGTAATGCCCGTTTCTGTAGTCTCTTGTCATTTTTATTATTAGCTTCTTCCCAACAATAGTTACAAACTCACTAATTGGCCAAATGTTGAGTTTTGATGCTGAATTGTTCATTAGTTTTTATCAAGCCAAACTTAAAAGTATTTTTCAAAGTTACAGTCTTGAGGCATACACAAGAATCACCGTAAATCGCTAAGAAAAAACAAGTAATTCCTAGTGAAATCTTTTTATAATTCAGTATACAAATTTTCCATGAAACGCCGCTTATTAAAAAATGTTGTGTTTCAAAAATACTAACCAGGATATTTTTACATTACTTACTATCCGTTTCATGCGAAATTCAGTCTCCAGATTTTAATCTTTGCCTGTTCATGCATAATCCTCTCGTTTTCTGCTTTCCTTTTACAGATTCACGAAGAAACTTATGATGCAGAGACAGATCCACTTTTATCCTACAGCATTACTTATTCTTGCCATAGTCACAACTAGCATTATAGCTACAAGTTCCGACATTATCGAAAATGACACAAGTCACAACACACCTGTCACTCCATCCAGACAGGGACAATCTGGCAAATCTCACAACAACCCAAAAAAAAACTCAGGTTTCCAACCATCTGTCAACTTCCCCAAAAAAACGAATCCACAACTTCCTACAAAATTCATCAGAAGGAAAATGCAGCACAATATATTCAATGAAAGCCAGTACTTGAAAAATCATCACTATGGCCAAGTATCTCCCCCATATTCGGCATACAAGGAATCCGACTCAAATGTCAACTCGGTTAACACAGACTACTATACATCTACTCCCACTACGGACAGTCAAAATCCAATACCGAACCAATTGCAGAATAACCCGCAGTCTTTACAGCAAGAACATGTGAATAGCCAAAACCAAAATGGTCGTGAAGGGCAATTACCGTATGATACACAGGGTATCTCATTACCCCAAAACTACCCAGATCCAAATACTTTGACAGTGCCCCAAAATTACCCAGATCCAAATGCTTTGAGAGAGGGAGCCCATCCTATAAATGAAGTTCCCGATTATCGATCTTTACCTTCACCTTATTATGCTCAAAATCAGCAAAATTATCCCCAAAATGCTCATGATGGTGGACAAGAAGAGCCACAATCTCAGGAAGCCCCATATATGGGCAAAGCTGTGGCAGAGGTTCCACAAAAACCAGCTTCTTCGTCCTATGGATTCCCTCAACATATCCCGGGACATCCGGAACATGCAAGACCTGCTGTCAGTGAGCATTACTATGATGAGCATGTGACTTACGATTTGCATCAAGGAGCCCCGTCCCATAGCCCTGTACATGGGCTACATCATTTGGGCCATTCAAATCACCATTCAGTGGCACATGGTCCACATTTTCATCATAGATATCATGGAGTCGGACACAGGTAATGCAATGTTGTATAAGTTGTGTGCTAAAACAATGATTTTCGAATTTAATTGTATATATAAAAGACATTTTGATAAAATAAGGGCGTTAAATTTCCAGTAACAATAATATTTCTTCTAAAAAGCTATTCAAGAATTGAGTTTGTTTTAGTACAGTTATTAATGTTGCAACAAAAGTACAGCAATAGTTTTTTGCCCTCAGGTTTTTACTACAAGAATTAAAAGTTTTCACGCGTTCGTTCGTTCGTTCGTGCGTACTCTATTTTAGCATTGTTTTGTGCGTCCCATAACATGATACCTGAATTTTTATTTTGTAGCTATCTGGGAAAGAAGATTCATTCCGTAGGACACGCTTTGAAACTTTTAATCCCATCTGCACTCTTGTACACTGGTTTTTCGGCACTTTTCCCCAACAAAGTGCGAGTCCCAACCCAAGAAGAGGAGTAAGTCACTCAGATATTATTATTGCTATGATTTTTGCCTAAACTGGTCATAACCAAGTTTTTAATAACTTTGGGTTCACTACTTCTTCAATATTAATTTAGGGAAGTGATGGAACTATAGTTCCAAAACTTTTTGACTTCATTGCTTATTCATGATTAAAATTACACTCGAGTTTACACGTTAAGTTTATAAAAGTTTCATGATAACATTTTCATTGGTTAAACTTGTTGTGTTTTTGAAAAAGTTACCGGACGAGCTTCACATTCTAGTTCCGAAACATATAACCGGACGATCATTTCTAATGTTTTTATTAAACATTTTATAGACAACATCTGAATCAAAAAATTCGTGTCAGACGTTCATCCAAGGATGCAGAAAAAACTGAAGAAAGTAGTCAAATGCCAAACTACCTACTTCAAAGAGAACATCGAGGCACAGAGGGTAGTACTAACTTATATGACTACGACACTCTATCAGATCTTTTTCATTCTACCCAAAAATCATCTCCCGTGAGCCCAAAAATTGATGGGAATGAAAACGCATCCAAAAACGAACCGAGAACAAAGAAAAAATACGAGCGGAAACAAGCCAACAAACACAGGCGCTATGTGAACTATCACTCACCCGTTGTATACAACTCTCCAGCACCCATTGATGAAATTAATGAGATTCAGGATTATCAGCCTCATAATAACCCGTTGACTGAACAAGGTTTCAATTATGAAGACGGAGATGGAATGAATCCATACTACACAATTAACTATGCGGGAAATCATGGTTATCGAGATCCTGTTACCCCAATGGTACAATATTATCAACCGTATCCTGTTGTTTCACATAGTGGGTATCAAAATCCTCCAATCGCCCCTGTGCCTAGTTTTCCAATTATTACTAATAATCTTGCGGAACAAGCAGCTGTTGTAAAAATGGCCAACAGACCATACTACAATCGGTACAATGATAATACCAACGATAGTAATAAGAATCAGCATAAGGACGTTATGATAATGATGACACCGCAAAAATTTGAAAAGTTGGCAATGCAAGGGTTACGAATGCAACAGCAAGCCAATAAAACAGTGCTCAGAAGCGGGGAAAACACGGAAGAGGCAAAAAATATGACGGATACTAGTGGTCAACAAAAGAAAGAGAATACGGCTACGGAGATCACTGAAGAAATGATAAATGAGAAAACTGTGAAACAAAGAAGAGAAAGGGAAGAAAAATTAGCAAGGCAGATTTTATCCGGAGATAAAATAAAAGCATTGAAAAGTATTCGAGGGTTGAGAAACGGTGCAAAACGGGTACGAGGGGGAAATGTTGATTTAAGTCCAGATGGACCTGTAATGGGATTGATCACAAGTTTTGCTGAACATGATAAAGACAGTCCAGATTGTCAGAAAATGGCGTTGTGCATTTTGGCTCTCAAAGGAGCGGAAAAGACAAATGCTACAAGATTCGAGTCTTTCTTATGGTCTCTAGCAACTTTGTAAGTTTACAATTCTACAGTAAATTGAGGGTGTCATCTAAACAGAGACATGGAACTATAGATAGACTTTAAATAACTAAAGTATGAAAATATTTTATAGGGTTCCTGATCAAATCAGTCAAATGTATGAGCTGGATGGAATTTTCCAATCTATTCGAACTAAAGATTGTCGCCGCTATGAATGTTCAAACCCGGATTTAGATTTACAAAAGTTGAAATAAATTATGGTTAAGAATTGTAAAAGTTGAGGGATGCTTTCAGTTGTTTTTGTTAAAAGTTTTAGACAGGTGTGTCAGGAATATTGACAATTTTTTAAATAAAATGGTGAATAAATTGTCCCGTTTATTTTTAGAACGATTCATTAAAGATGACAATACGAAACTTCAAGAGGATTGTGGAAAACTGTAAACTACGTTCCTTTACATCAAAATACAACAACAACGTATACCTTAGATTAATTAGCTTCTTATGCTCTGTTTCTTTCCCCAGATATAAGTTCTTTTATAACTTTTTCATCGTAATATTTATTATTTGCTTCCCATTCTTGTGGCTGCTTTCGATTTCCTTGTTTATCATAAACTGGCAAAAGTCCTGTTAGCAATAAGAATCAGTGCATTAGATCAGTATAAGAAACAAGCACACATGATTTTGATAGAAAATCCTCAAAAGGCTAAAAAACATACCAGCTTTTTCAGCCATAACTACGAGGTATTCTAAACGTTTATGTTGCCTGAGACATAATTTAGTAATATTTCGAGGAAGCGGCCTCCCTCTTTTGTTGCAAAATTGATGGAGGATAAGAACGTCCTGTGAACAAAATGAGTCAACTCATAAACTACGGTCTCAAAACCACCCGACCACCAGACCACCCGACTTTCTCTTTGCTGCACACACTACAAACCTAACCTAACCTAACCTAACACTGCTGCAAAGAGAAAGTCGGGTGATCGGGTGGTTTCGAGACCGTAGTAACTCATAATTCCTAAATATCAAATAAAAATGCAATTCAAATAGGCAGTGTACCAAACTCACAGTATGTTTCACGTTCAAGCCCAGCTTCTGAAGTTTACAGAACACACAGCTATTACTGAGATCATCAGAGCTAGAGCCTAATGTACTTAAAGCAGATTTAGGAAGATCTTCCTTTTCAAAAATCAAGTATGGCTTCCGTTCTGATTCAAGTGTCACTCCTTCGACGTCAATGCTCTTTTCGTTTTCGACGATTTTTACTAAAAAAGAAGGTTATGAAAGGTTAAATACGGTAGGTACATGATTCATGTATATTCACTCAATTTTTCCGAACTTTCTTTGACAAATAGACTAGCTGAAGTTGATACATAGCGAGCCTCATTAAAATGAGGAGCTTCAATAAATGAGAAAACTCCGGGCCGGCATAAACGTCCAAAAATCCTCAACATTGTGAAATTATATGACTACAATCTATCTGACACGAAGGTTCTCAAACTACTCAAACCTCTGCAGCACCTCAAATCAAAAAGGAGACAATATAATGCAGACAAAATCACTTTTTTAGGACAAAAGAGTTATTATTTACTTCTCGAAACGAGAAGAATGTATTTACATACACTAACTTATTATGTTATTTGAATTCATTTACGCGCGTTGCAGAGAACCTGCTGACCTACTCTTTCGCCAGACTCCAAACAAAATGG
>Ga0210040_10005175_pt1 | contig 16703 bp, 22 predicted proteins | sample CryGeyCG12114_NA_FD_185462 | JGI IMG/M metagenome (GOLD analysis project Ga0210040, IMG submission 185462) | Groundwater microbial communities from aquifer - Crystal Geyser CG19_WC_8/21/14_NA (SPAdes) (version 2) | ecosystem: Environmental > Aquatic > Deep subsurface > Groundwater | place: USA... | reverse complement strand
TTCACCGAATGGCAAAAGTTCTAAATCTCTTTTTAATGCACATGCCTCCACAACTTTCTTAAACCATTCTGGGTCGTATTCTTTCCCGAAAAGAATATTTTCTCGTACAGTGCTGCCAAATACCCATGGTTCTTGAGATGTGTAAGCCATTTTGCCATGCACTATAACTTCACCGGCAGATGGAGGTAATTCTCGCAATATGGCTTGCAATAAGGATCCCTAAAATGTACAGCAAAATATGTATTTAATTGAGCAAATCAAGATACATATGCTTCTTTGCAAGTTGAATGCAAGTTAAAGTTTATTTTTAATCTGAGTGAGTATTTTACCTTCCCGCAACCCACAGGTCCTATGATGGCGAGCAATTGTCCCCTTTGAACTTCGAAAGATATATCTGTCAATGTCATTTCTTCATATGTGTCATCCCATTTGGCTGACAGGTTCTTCACAGCTACCTTGACTTGAGGATTTTTGTCATGTTTCTTGGGTGGACGATTAATTGTGGATCTCAAATTAGACGGGTTGCCTACTTGTCGTTCTTCCATTAATAAAAACGCCTAAAAATTGTATTGATTGCTGAAATTTTTTTCAAGCACAAAACAAGAATATGATGAAATGAAAGCTATACCTGAATCCGATTTATGGAGACAATGACCTCAGAAAGTTGAGAGATGGCATTTGGGAAAAACAATGTCATGATGAGCCGGACATTATTATAGAGAGCCATTGTGACAAATACCTGAAGTGAAACAATTTACAAATTAAGTTGGACATATTTTTATGATATGGTAAAGCATTCCATAGAGTAGATTTCGTTATGAAGTACTATACCTTTTCTGCTGTTAGATAGTTTCCAGTGAGGACATATGTGAGTAAAGTGAGAAATACCACTGCTTTTGAAGAAATGTAAAAGAAGCTAAGATTGATAGCTCGTAATGCCGCTGTTTTTCTAATGATTCGGATTTCCTCTCTAAATCATAAATGTGAGTTTACATCTAACGATCATTTTGGAGCATTAAAGAGTTGTTGCTGTGTAAACTTACTCTCTAGAATCCGAAACTAAGAGCGAAAATGGAATTTCCCAAGTGTACATTTTGATAACGCCAATGGCGCTAACAATCTCGTTCATAATGCGAATTCTTTTATCAGTCCTTTCTGCAACTAACAATCTGAGCCGACCAAAAAGGCTGCCCATGAAACCTGTACTTGCACAAAAATTGCATATCATCACAAAAATGCTGTTTGAACTCCTGATTATAGCGCGTAACTAACTACCATACTCACTTTGAAACGGTACGAATAGGAAAAGCAATACTGCACCGACCAAACATGGCCACCCAAAAAATCTCCACAATATAAGCATGGAAATTATAAGTTGCAATGGACCAATCCAGAGATAATGTAAAAATCCGGTACATAAATCAAATCGATTCACGTCATTTGCTAGAAAGTTCACTAGTTGTCCAATCGTGGTTTTTCCCAATGCTGCTTGACTAAGTTTCAGCGCCTATACAATTAATTCTAAGATTAATTCTGTAATACCACTTGAGGCCGAGAAAAGTCAAACAGCTTTACAATTTTGTGTTCCTGATGATGAGGAAAAAATACCTTGCGATATATGAGGGCAGAACATGCGACTCGAATTTGCATGCCACAATGCTGTGTGTAGAAAAAGAACGGATGATGCTGAAGCGTGTATAAAGCAGAGCCCAAAACAACGCCTGATGCAAAAATGTATCCAACATAAGGGGTTTCTTGAAATTCTCCTGCGAAGTAACGAATTAAATAGCCCAGTAGGACAGGCTGTATAGTTCTGTGTATAAAATTTAAAAAATCAGTTTTGATTAAATCAGCGAAAATGGAATGAGCTTTGTAAAAGAACGTTTCATGAGGGTTAAGTCAGACATACCGAATGATGCATTCTTCAAAGAACGCGAAGAAACCAAGTAACATGTAGCGCCAGAAAAATACTTTTACAATAGCTGTATGAAGACTTGGCGTTTTAGTTTTCCCATGTCGATGGCTTTTGTTGTACAAATTTGCCTTTTTCATCTGCTTTTCCCATGCTGCGTTCAAATCATCCCCAAGACGTTTGGATTTGTCGCCGGCAGATACTCTGTACAGATCTTCTAACTGCAAATCTCGTTTTGAACCTTCTCGAAAAAAAGGAACCAGCCAACTATACAGGAAAAATACTTTTTTAGCATTTCTCATGTACTAAAATGATAAAAAGTAACTTGTATTATATACCTAAAGAATATTTTTGACACAAAGTTGGCGCTTTCCCTAGGAGATTTTTTCAATCGCTTCGGATCCATTTTGTCTAGAAACTATGCTGCCCTAATATTCAGAATGTGCACCACATGTCAGCTCAAAAAGATGCAAAGAGCCACTACTTTACTACAAATTTTGGGTTGCTTTTGTACAGTAGTTAGTGTAGTGTACAAAGTGAAAAAGAATGCTATAGGATTGGGGAGTAAAACGTATGTAAATTAGATTGCAGTCTCCATTAACAAATGACCATTTGTTTTGTTTCATTATTATCATTTTATTTGTCCTGTATAAGCGATAGGACAGACAAACATTTAAATTGAATGAACGATGTGATTAAATGTCAACTACGTGCGTTATCAGTGCCACATTTGATGTCATTTTAAAAGATTTAACAGCATATTGGGAATGATGAGTATACTACACAACACAGTCATCGCATGATACTGAGCTCCAAATTTCGTCTTCAAATTGATGTCTTATCATTATTTATTTTTTACAATAAACATGGTTGAACTATTTATATGAACAGTCTTTGGAATATCGTTTTTGTGACACAGGGACAAGCGAGCAAGTATGATGGGTACTAGGGTATGAAAATTATTGTTGGAACAAAATCCACTTTGAACTCACTGGTAGTCTGAACTTTATTTGTTCAAGATTATCATTATACACAATTCAACGTTGGCTAGTAAATACGAAAATATGATGATAAGCGTATTCTGAGTGTAAGTAAATTTTACAACCTTTGTTGAACAGATGAGTTAAAGAGTTCATATTATACTGATAACATTTAGTTACAGCCTATGGGCGAAAGTTCAGTTCTATTAATTTTGTTCAGCCTAAAATATTGAACTGTATTTTACATTTAATTTCCTTGAAGAATTGGTTCCCAAGCATCCAGAATGATCAGTTGGTTATTACACTTCAATACCTTTTCTTTGCTTTTGATGTTGCACAATGATCGGAAGGACAAATCCATTATCTACTTAAAAATGAATGATCTCCGAATTCTGGGTATCTTATATATACGGCACTAATGGGGATTTATGCAATTTGCAGCGTCAATTCACCTCGAAGTTCAGAAATGAGATAATGATTCACAATTCATTTGTGATAGATTGTTGTCGCACTCATTACTTGCACGTACATACATAGTGAAAACATAGTTTGATCAGAAACAACACATGACTTATCGGCTTTTCGTCAAACTGCATTGACTCGAATTTTATTGGATACTATATTTACTATCGTTGTTTATTTTATCATTTTATGGAAAATTTACACAATTGACCGTTACAATAATGTGACTCGAATCAATGGCTGTCAACCGAATTGTTCCGTCTTTTTATCGAAGCCTAGCAAATAGAAAAACAAGAAGTTGGTATACGCACAATTTAAGATATGCACATCTTTCATACATGTATGAATATCAATCCAAATTACTTGTTTTGCAATTTCGAGCAGCTTAGCTGCCTCTTGTTTCCCTGTTTGCTGCACAAGTTGGTGCAATGTACTGCCATTCTTGTTTAGCAAGGTCTCTGGCTCGCCGAATTCCTTTGATGCATGCATAACATTTAATAAAAGGATCAACCGATCAATGAATGGAAATAATTACGCATTTGTTTCTTACGACAACATTTCCTGAATCGAACACAGCAATTTTATCACAATCCATCACCGTCCTCAATCTATGAGCGATTGTGAGAACTGTGGAATCACGGAATTTTTCTCGCATCGCTTTTTGCAACAAAGAGTCGGTTCTTTTCAAACGAAAAAAAAATGTGCTTCTAAAATACCATTTGTTGAATTTTTACCAAAAAATACGAATTTTTTGGGGTACATACTGGTGGTCCAAACTTGCAGTTGCTTCATCTAAAACAACAATCCTATTCTTTTTCAAAATAGCTCTAGCTAAGCATACAAGTTGTTTTTGACCCAAACTCAGATTGGATCCACCCTCTGAAATCTTTGATACAAAAAATTTATAAATGCCACATGATATTTTAGCGAAAAAGTATCAATTGAATAATTACTTCGGTTTCTAAGCCCCAGGGCGAGTCTCTGATAGCATCATCAAGACTGGTTTCTTTTAAGACTTCCCAGATCTCCTCATCATGATAATGTGCATAAGGATCTAAATTTTCGCGAATCGTTCCCATAAAAACCATAGGTTCTTGGGGAATGATGGAAATCTTTGAGCGCAAATCCTTCAATCCAATTTCTTGTGTGTTAACGCCATCTATTGTAATCAATCCCGTACAAGGCTCCACCAGCCTAAAAAGGGCAGAAATCAAGGAACTTTTCCCTGCACCAGTTCTTCCTACTATTCCAATCTAATGCAAGCGAACGTAATGACTTCAGACATAAGATAAACGTGCAGTTTCGTAGTCAACAAATATTGCTAATACCTTTTCCTTGGGTTGAATGCCGAGAAAAATATTATGCAATGCCAAAACTGGCAACTCATTTCTATATTTCATGGAGACATTTCTGAAGGTAATTTTTCCATCTTCTGGCCAATACCGGTTTGGTTTATGTGCTATATTACACAAACTTATTTAATCAAGCCTGATAGCCTGTTATTTACAACAACAAAAACAAATACACTGAGAAAGCTATGACTATATTTACCATCATTTTCAAATGGTGCTTCAGGTTCTAAGTTACAATACTCTAATGTTCGTTCAACACTGATCATTTGACAAGCAAGGTCAGCAGATTGGCGGACACCCCATTGAAGCATTCCCGCCAGCATCAAACCAGAAGTTACGCTCAATCCAACAACAGCATTAACTAGCCAGCCAAGAAAAACTAATCCTTAGTAGTTCGCCCAAATAAAAGTTCTTTCATAAAAAAGACAGTGAAATAAAACATACAGTTCTCATCGGACCGATCTGGGGCAGCAAGGAAATTGAAAATGAGAACAGAAATGAATACTGTGCAAATCCAGTCAATAACAACCCCAAGCCAACGGGCAGTTGCCAAAAAAAGGTACCAAGCTGAAGAATGAACATCGACTAGAGCGTAAAATGTCTTTATGAAGTTTTCCTCCATCCCGTATGATCTGATTGTAGTAAGCCCATACAAAGTAGTACTCAAATGGGTGAATACCGGGCTTCTAGCTAGAGATTCAACACAATCATCATATCTCCCTTCATATCATTCCTATCAAACAATAGAAAAAATTTACCAACAGACTCCAGTCGCTTAATGCTAGTTGCCGTATAAAAATAAAACTTTCTGATCAAATAGAAAACTAGAATCAGCACAGCTGCTGGCCCAAGCATAGCAACACTTGAGCACCCAATGATCACAATGATGCCTACAAATTTTAATCCAATATCCAGCACATCATAATACACAGATGGAACTTGGTCATCCAAGGTGCCAATATCTTTAGCAAATCGATTCAAAATCCTTCCTGCACAGCACAAATTTTGTATTAAAATGGAGTATTCCTACCTATAAAAATTCAAATATGGCGCTCTACAAATTGAACCAACCAACGGGATTCGCTTCAAAGAACTGCATTGGAGATCTCACGATGGAGGCTAGCATCCTTTCATGTACATTGTAGGACGTAGCCATGCAAATTCTGTAGTAACCAAGTGTTCTCAAAAGAACAGCTACGAATAACGCAATAATCAACACTGAATAGTAAAAAATATAGACTGGTCGTTTTTTCATCATATCGTCGTCAACTATTGTTGATGATGCATTCGCATCCTTTCGTGCCACATTCTGCTCTTTGGATACCCTATTTTGAAGGTGATTTAATTTTACAGTTAGTTTCTTAAATTAGTGAACTGAAGTTAGGGTTGATGGCTAAATTACCAGAATTGAAGGAAATAGTCTGTACTTGTTAACAGAATTTGAGTACAAAGGAACAAGAGGAGAACAATGGAAAGTTTCAAACATCCTCCACCGGCATACAAATAACTCCAGTAAGCACTGCAGCTAACATTGCCCCGTTGCATTTCTTCTTCTTTGGTTAAAGTATCAGGAGTAGGCCTGTCATGAGTAGAATATAATGAATAGAAAATCAGTAATATGATAATATTTTCATTTTGATTGAATAAACTGAAAGTACGTACTCTTTTATTTCCTTTTTGCTTTCGGAAATAATAGGCTCCTCAGGAATGCCGATTTCAGGATGTTCCATCTCCAGATTTTCAAAAGCGGAAGACGAAATGTGCAAACTATTTCGATATCCATATTGGTTAAGCCGACATATCATATCTCCTTTGGAATTGCATTTAAGGGAGCAAGACCGTGAATTTAGTATGTCCCCTAATTCAACTCCGGAGTTAACTACATCCTCATATTTTCCTCTAGCTATGGTTTTCCCGTCTACCAAGACGATGACTTCGGTCATGGGTTTCAAATACTGAACTTGGTGAGTCACTAACACGCGAGTTTTGTCCCGAAGGATACCAAGAATACATTTTTCCACAATATGACGTCCTACTTCTGCATCTAAAGCACTTAATGGCTCGTCAAGCAGATAAACGTCCGATTTCGAGTATACCGCACTGTATATGACATACAAATGGGTAATAAAATTAAATAGTATGCTATTCAAATCGTACATTTTTTGTAGCCAGTAAGTATATACCGTGCTAAATTTATTCGAGCTCTTTGTCCACCACTGAGATTCAAGCCTTTGTCTCCAACAGTAGTTAAATCTCCGTGAGGTAACAAGTTAAAATCCATTGTTAAGGCGCAAGCTTCGACTACTTCCTTGTACCATTTATCCTCATATTCGCTTCCGAATAATATATTTTGCCGAATCGTGTCATCAAAAATCCAAGGCTCTTGCGACACATATGCGATACTGCCTTTGACGAAAATTTTGCCATCTAGTGGAGGCAACTCGTACATCAACGCTTGAAAAACGGATGTCTGAGGGATTGATTGTAAAAAATCATCAAAAAGCTCCTATAACATTTTATATTTATTTGCTTAATTTTTCAAACATTATGCTTACCTTTCCAGCTCCAACTGGGCCAATTATAGCTACAATGTCACCTTCTTTAACATCAATACTGAAGTTATCCAGTGCACATTCGTAAGTGTCCGAATTCCATTGTGCCCGCAATCCTTTGGTGTACACCATGGTGCGTTTTCCTAAGACTGAAGCCTTTACAGATACTGGCTGACTTTCTGGAACTTTTTCTTTAGAATTTGTTTCTGGTGTTTGTGGTCTACTAAATCGTCTGTCCGGTGGCAATAGGTAATGCTGACTATGGTCTCTGTCCTCAATTACTGGTGTATGAAGTTCGTCCAGTAGTAAAAATTTCTAAATGATTAAAAAAACAATAATTGCGTACATTCTTCCAATTGGACTAAAACAGGATGTTTTTATGGAAACTAAATGTATCTTACTTGAAATCTTTTTATCGACACAAGAACTTCAGCTAGGGACGATATGGCCAATGGAAAAAAGAGGGCTAGTACTGTTTCCACACTGTTGAGCAAAGCATACGTCACAAAAACCTACAAAGAAGCAATAAAATATTTGATACTAAATCAGAAATCATTTGATTCTTCTTAAGTGTAATACTATAACCATGTGCTCACGATTTCTGAAGTGATCGAGTTTCCCATGTGGACAAAAGTGACGAGAATAAAAAACAGGGTGATTCGGGAAGAAATTGTAAACATGCTCCCATTAATTGCTTGGTATGTCGTTGTTTTCCGCAAAAATTGGATTTCGCTTCTGAAATAGGGCTCAATTGGTTAATAAAATCGTTTCACACAGCTAATAAATATTGGGAAAGGAACTCAACTGTCTCGCCGAATTAATTTTGTTCACAAAAGCTGCCTCCCAAGTGTACATTTTGAGGACACGTATAGAGGAAATGAGTTCTTCAGTACGTAGTAATCTTTTGTCCGTATTGTTCACCATTCGCTCTCTCAACTTTCCGAATATACGGGAGAATACTCCTACAGTATTAAGTCACAATAGTTACATGTTGTTAAATTGATCACTATTGAATAGAATGCAACAAAATTTTCAAGTCTCTAACTTACCTTGAATCGGAGCAAAGAACAGGATAAAAATAATTCCAGCTATAGAGGATTTCCCAATTCCAATATGTACCCACAAAAGGGTGAGCAATAATAACAGTTGAATTGGAGCAACCCATAGGTAGTGAAGATAAGTCATCAAACTGTCAAATTTATTCATATCTCCTGACAAAAAGTTGACAACTGTTCCTACTGTCGTCTCTTCTAATGAATATTTTTTCAGACGCAATGCCTTTTGAAAATAAGCGAATAGGGAATAAGCTGAGACGATTTAAGTAGAGATTCAAACCAGTATCTAACTTATGTTTTTCTTATACCTTTTTGTACAGCAAACCACTAACTGCTATCCGCATTCTCATGGACACATGTTCACAAGCAAATGTAAACGGATGGTCTGAAGTTGTGTACAAAATTAATAGGAGGATGACAAGTATTCCAAAAATGTAGCCTTCATGGTAATTGTGGTAATTGTCAGCTTTAAAGTATTGTAGGAAATAGTACAAGCATAACGGCTGGAGGATTCTATTGTGTGCAAAAAAAGGACTGCTAGGTACAATAGCTCAAAATTATTTTTTATAAAATGGATATGAAATATTTGTGAAAACACTTATACTTGATCACACATTCTTCTAAGAAAGCGAAAATTCCTAGGAACATATATTCCTTGTGGAAAACCCGAACAATGGCTAGAAGCAAGGAGGGATTTTTTCTCCAAGTTACAGAAAATCGTTTTTTATTGCTCTGATTCCCTATTCCTAGTTCCCGATCCCACTCTTTTGAAAGGCGGTCAGTTAAAGTTTCGCATTTGTCATTTGGGAGCACCTTATACAAATCCTTTAATGTGAGGGATGTGCGAAATCCTTTCCAAAGAAGTGGGAACAACCAACTGAAAAAATTAACATATTTGAGTGGTACAGGTCTTGTTTTTTTACGCAAGACAATTTTAAGGATGGTGTCAATGAGTATGTAAACTTACGAAAAAAATATTCGAGATAAAAATTTTGCCTTTTCTACCGGGGATTCTTCTTGGTTTACCAACATTTTTACAATGTCGGTGAACAGAATAAGTCACCGTAGATTTTTATGGTATGACATAATCACGTTCCAGCTTTGAACTAAATTTTCAAGTTGTTTAATTTTTCTGGAAATATGGATCGTATACAAAATTATTTCCCATGACAATTCCACGTTTTCAATCGAAGTTTTCAAGTTGTGCGAAAGACGAACCAGTAAATAAAAAAATAGTAATAATTCAGTTTGCCAAAATTTTATTTTCAACCATGATAAACAAATTCTTTGTAAGTGATAATGATAAATATAATAATATTCTTATCCAGGACTATCATACAAAAGGCCGTATCTGTAACAATTTGAACGCACAATACGCCATCTTGGCTTAAACCCACTGTCGCATTCAGGAACAATACAAATTGCTCCATTTTTAATAGGATCGTTTTCTTCTAGTTTCAGCATCTCCCTAAGCACTTTAAACTTTTTTGTTTCTTTCTTCCTAAAATTTGTCAAAAATCCTAAAGCTATTGAATCTAACTTCCTTGCTTGGCTGAACAAAATTTGCAAAAATCTGTCAAACTCAGCATCTGAAGCCCAAAACAACGGATGCAGTAAGCTCAAGTCCCGTAGATTAGTCATTCTAGTGATCTTGATGTAATCCACGTATTTCATAGGTACACCAGAGTTGCAAAATCGTTCAATTTTAGGGCAAATTCTGTGAATCTGTCCAAAGTTGGTTACAAAAGGTTTGGGAATCGTTGTACTTCCATTCGCTTTCACTGACTCGGGGAATTTTATATTGATGAATACAAGTTCTTTCAATTCCGGACAGGAGTGAAATATACTACAATCCAGTGGTCGAGCAAATTCTGCTTGCAGAATTATCGTCTGCAGAGTGGCATAGTTGTGGGCCACAATAGTTTCGGCCAGCATCCATGTTGGCATATCATCTACTACGAGTGAAATGGATTTGAGTGTGTTCAGTCCGTATACAAAGGCGCACAAACAAGGATCATCCATGAAAAAATATGCTGCCAAGTGGTCAAGTTTTATGATATTGCCCAGAATAGCTGCCTTCGTCTCCAAAGCTATTGTCATTAATAAAAGTCAATTATTTCTCTCGATTATACTTTTGGCGTGGGTTACAAGTATCATTTCTGTAGTGTATAATACAAACCTCCAGGCATCATCTTTTTATGAGTTATGGAAGGTATGCCACACGGGTAGTCCTCATAGCGGGTCCACATTCGTAAAGCCTCGGGTATAACGGGGCCCAATTCCAAACATGATGGATTTAAGTCACTTGAGTGCGGGTTGAAGAACATTTTCAGTGTTTTGATCGTCCTATGTCGTCTCTGCAAATAAGTCACCAGTGTTTCCCAAAAGCAAATCGTGTCATCCGAATACGTATTAGGAGATGTGTAATACGATATTGTGAAAGAAGAGAGTTGCTTAGCATCAATGTAGGGTAAAATAGCGATTCCATTGGCATTCCCATATTCTTTGATTTCTACTGGATGAAAAGCAGTGGGGGAAGTGCTTACTACACGATGCTCATTGAAGCCCACTTCCAATGATTTAAGAGCCGAGAATTCTTTGCAATCTTGTCCACTAGATAGATTCGAAGGCAAAACGTTTTTGTCGGCGAATAGTTCGGATGTGAATGGATACAAGGCTAGCTCTTCCAGAATATCTGATGGACATAGGTCAATAAGTTCTTTCAAAAAGTCCAGTTTAATGGTACCAATAATGTGGAGACTTCGAAGCAGCGCGAAATTGGATTTGGTGAATAAGTCAATGGTACATAGGGCAAGAGCCATCATGTCTCCAATAACCAGTGTGGAGAGTCTACAGTTTTTGAGGAAATTCGTTTTTCCAGGCTCCCATGTTTCAACAAAACCAGCGGTGAAAGGCAACCCAATTTTTTCATCGATGAATGTTTGCAGATTGAAACTAACTAGGCGGCATTTTAACAGTTCATGAGGTGTGAGGTACTTCAGGATTTTTATTAAGATCTATATGCATAGCCATTTAAGAAAAAACGCAACTTAAAAAGTCATCGCTGATTTTAAAAATTTAAGTAAAGACTATCATAGCCATAGTTAACCTGATCAGGAAATAAGAGTAAGCGTGATGTCTCTGGTAAAATGTACATTACAAGAGCTAAATACCAAGGTATATAGAATAGTAAATACAAGATTTTTTTAAAATTTATGTGGATCTTATAAAGTTGAAATACTATTTCGGAGAAAAATAAATTATTTCGTGTTGTGAGTTTCATTATCAGCTAAGTTTGTTCTCCTGTCAATTTTAAGATTCAACATAGTTACCATGTCAAATATGTTACGCCGTTAACTTTCTTGCTCGGTACGCGGTAATGCTCCGTGAGCAGAAAGTTGGTAGATAAATCTTTAATGATCATTTTTTAGCCAGTAAGTAAGTTAAGTAAAAAAAACAATGAGAACAAAGGAAAACAATTGTTTGGAAGCATCATTCTTTTAGACAGACAGACAGGCAAAAGGGGATATGCGCTTATGTGCTAGCAGCTGAGCAGCGTGCAGCGTAGCTTAAATACTTTCAATAAATTCTCATAGTCACAGGACAGGCAAACATAGGCACACTCAACGACTCGACTGTCAGATGTTGTAGTATAGTATAGTTTCCATGATATGATCACACCGGCTTCACATGATTGGTTTGGTGGTTTAAACAGCAGAATCTCTGCTATCAAACATTTTTGGACTTGATCCTACTATTGTAATTACATAACGAAGGATTATCTTTTCTAACTCCATCACTCCGATTGTGAGAACCTGAGTTGCAAACGTATTACTTACTACTGTAACTACTATTTGAGTTATTGAGTTTAGTGCACTACAGTTTCATTTTTGATATTTTCCTCAAAAATTTTTCAGCCCTTCAAAAATTTAAAATGACTTTCAAAAAGCTAAGCATCGATGCGTTGAATCTCAAGGACAAACGAGTTTTGATGCGGTAACTGACTTTAATAGTTGATATTTATAATACTTCAAATTGTATGAAATTATAAAAGTTGTTTATTATAAATACAGAAATAGATTATTTAGTGAGAAAGCAAAGCTAACAAGCATGAAATGCTCATGTTTTTCAGAGTTGATTTCAATGTTCCACTGAAGGATGGCATCATAACCAACAATCAGAGAATTACTGCTGCACTAGATTCCATTAAATATGCACTGGAAAAAGGGGCACGAAGTGTTGTTTTGATGTCCCATTTAGGTCGTCCGGATGGACAGCCAAATAAAAAATTCACTCTAGCTCCTGTAGCAGCCGAGTTGAAAAAATTACTGAATCGGGAAATTACATTTTTGGAAGATTGTGTTGGTTCTGAAGTTGAATCGGCATGTGCTTCGCCCGCAGCAGGATCAGTAATTCTCTTGGAAAATCTTCGTTTTCATATAGAAGAAGAAGGCAAAGGTGTGGACAAGGAGGGGAAAAAGGTATACTTATTGTGCTAAAAGCCTGCGAATTTTTATGAAACACGTTCAAGACTAAAAAGTTATATTTTTATAGATTAAAGCGTCTCCGGAGTCAGTAAATGTTTTCAGAACATCTTTGAAAAAATTGGGGGATGTGTATGTAAACGATGCTTTCGGTACAGCTCATCGAGCTCATTCAAGCATGATGGGAGAAGGGTTTACTGAAAGGGCGAGTGGATTTTTGATGAAAAAAGAACTGGAGTATTTTGCCAAAGCTTTGGATAGCCCCAAAAAGTAAATTGTAAAGCATTTAATAAGGACTATAATTCATTGTATTCAATTGACGGATATTTTCTCTATTGCCCTTGCAGACCATTTTTAGCTATCCTTGGTGGTGCTAAGGTAGCGGATAAAATTTTATTGATTGAAAATCTCTTGACAAAAGTTGATGAAATGATCATTGGTGGAGGAATGGCATTTACATTTCTGAAGGTTTTGGGGAACATGGAGGTATGTTATTTTTAGGTTCGAATGGCTTTTGGTGCACTCGTTGGAAAAATTTTATGAAATGTTTGATTATTTTAGATTGGTGCCTCTCTTTTTGATGAAGAAGGTTCCAAAATTGTTTTAGATTTGATGAACAAAGCCAAAATGAACAATGTCAAAATGCACTTGCCAGTAGATGTTGTGACTGCAAGTAAATTTGCAGAAAATGCAGAGGTATGTGAGCTTGTTTGTGTATTTTTATATGTCCAGGTTGCTGATAATGCTTATGTACGTGTTATAATTAAAGTGGATTTTATGACTGAAGGTTGGATCTGCAACAATTGCATCAGGTATTCCTGATGGTTGGCTGGGACTGGATATCGGACCAGAATCTGTGAAACTATTCCAAGAACCTTTAAAGCGAGCAAATGTTATCGTTTGGAATGGACCTATGGGTGTTTTTGAGTTTCCGAATTTTGCAAAAGGGACGAAAGCCGTGATGGATGAAGTTGTAGCAGCCACAAGTCGAGGAGCAGTTACTATTATTGGTGGTGGAGATACGGCCACTTGCTGTGCGAAATATAATACTGAAGATAAGGTTAGCCATGTTAGCACTGGAGGTGGTGCAAGTTTGGAGCTTCTTGAAGGTAACAAATCTATAACTATAACTCATAACTTTGTGAGCACATTCCATACCAAAAAAGTTTAAATGAGAGTGCACACATCACTATATATGTTTTACTAATACTTTTTTGCGCAGGAAAAATATTGCCAGGTGTAGCAGCGCTGTCTGATGCTTAAAATTATTGGAAGAACAAAATAAACAGGAACAATTTTAATGATTCCAAACCAAGGAGATTCTAATATGCATTCAAAATTACCGAATAACGTGTAAAAAATATATTTTGTTTAAATATTAATGGTCAAAGAACTCTCGGTCTGTCTTAACTAGTCGTGTAAATTTCAGATTATTCACTTATCAGCCGTATTTGAAATCACTTGCATAGACTAGACTAGCTGGGCATTTAATTAACCCTTCCTTCTTTTTTTAGAGAAGGGTAAAATTTTTACCCTTCTCCTTCCTTCTAGGTTAAATTTTTACCCTTCTCCTTCCTTCTGGGTTAAATTTTTGCAGTTTCCTTCATCTAACTTCCGAAGAGTAACTTTTTGGCTTGAATCTAACAATCTTTCTTCTTTCTCTAACAATTCCTTTCTGAAGAATTCGTACGAAGTGTTCAAATCTTTTTCTAATCAACCATATAATTGGCAAAAAAGATCCAACATTTTTTAAAACTTGAAGAGCTAAGACGCCCTTGACCAATCTTAAAGCTATTTTTTTCTATATTCATCTGCAGATGGCGCAGCATGAATTTTTTTTTGGAAAATAAGCTTAAAATGTCTAATTTTTGAATGAAAATGAAAAATTATGAGAAATAGAGAAGACCTTCTCACCCTTTCTTCATTTACCCTTCTGAGAAGGATTTATTAAACCAGGCTTTCTTTCTCCTTTCCTTCTCTGCCTTCGAAAAAATCAACCAATCCTTCCTTCCCCTTCCCTTCTCCAACCCTCCCTTCTGAAGGAAGGTGCCCAACTATGGCACTAGACATATGAATGTAATAAATAAAATAACCATAAAGACGTGAATGGCTGTAATAAATAGTCTCTTTCATATTTCTGGATTTGTATTCTGTACTTAGTAACTTTGTACATGCTTCTTGATATTGTGCACTGGGCACACAGAATTTAAAGCCAAAAACTAAGCGTATATAGTAGACAAACATCTGATCTCCTTCACTAAAGCTGTAACAGATCAGCTGTGAATCGAATCATAGTTAAATACATTTATGCTTTTACTAATTGATTTGCAATTGCATTTATGCAACTTGGGTACTTGGAAAAAGCTTAAGAAAGTACCATGTCATCTGCAAGCAAGAAAGTTTAAAAAATCTATGAGCATCTTGGCGGTAATCAAAATTTTCAATATGTATCTTCTGAACTAGGACGGCGACGGACCGACGGTCCAAGATTTTCCCTGCTGGTGTTAGTGTTAACAGAAAAAAAATTCTATTTTTGGTCGGATAAAATTACTAGTTAGTTAGTTGATGAGTAAACGACTATATTAACATGATCCGCATTTCATAATTTCATCATTATCATGAGACATCATCTTTTAAGAATAAGTTCTCGTTCCTTGAGTACTACAAAAACGAATTTTAGATCCCCGTTTATGCCACCAGTGACTATCAACCATGAATTTCATAAAATACTGCCTGTGAAATGGATTCGTCCTGAACTCCCAAAGATATGGAATCCCTTGCGGTCTTGTGATCTGGAAGGAATGCCTGAAATGGATCCTACTCGCATCCGATGGGAATTTCAGGCGTTTAGTGATCGATTGGAGAAGTAGGTTTCGTAAATATTAAAAAAAATTAAATATATTAGTTGGGATTAGAACCTTGCATTAACTTAGGGAGTTTATATGTCTTGTCAATCTCTGTAGATTGCCAGAAAATGAAAAAAAGATTTTTACTGTGGAATTTGGCCGTCGAAAAGACGCTTTGAAGCTGTACCAAGAAGATATTATAAACAAAGTCAGAAGGCATAAATACGACAATGAATCATGGGAGTTTAAAAGTATGATCGCTTTGTAATGTAGTAAAGTAATAATATCAAATCTAAATGCATGCATGTGTATGTGGGGGCTCTCAGACTGACACTAAACTACATATCACTACTGTGCATTTGTTTTTTAGTTGCGTGGTCTACTGTTAAAATCAGAAGTTTTCAAGACATCATCGAGTCATTTGGAGCTAAGAAAAAACCTAGGCTTATTCGAGTTGGAGTCAAAGAATTAATTCAGAAGCGTAAAAAATGGTTGGGATGTCTTCGCCGAGAAGATTACAAAAGATTTGAATGGATCATCGAAGTCTTAGGAATTTTATACAAACCTTTCGCCCCGTAAGTGCATTTTATCGCACACGCTTTTATTCTTTATTGCTGAAGTTGGAGTCTTGAATAAATCCAAGACGTGTTGTTTCTATATACTTCTCAGATATATGCGAATTGAAAGGAAGGCTGCAGTTGATGTACTCGTGAATTTATACTGTAATGAAATTCGAGACTCCAAAATGGAAGAATTTAAAGCTGAGCTAGAAAAGGAAAAGGTTCCATTTCTCGAGTTCAAATTAGAAACGCTCAAGAGTATCAAGGAAGACGAGGAGTCCATAAACTTGTCGAGCTCTGTTGATGATGATATCAAGAGCACCGAAAAAAGACTTGCAGAACTTAAAAAAGAGCATATGGTTATTTATCCCTCATCTCAGAGAGAAATTCCTTCTACAAACAATTTATAAAAAATTTCGAATCGAAGATCTTTAGCAAAATATCAACATGTTTTTTTGCTATAATAGTTTTTGATTATGAGATGTAATATGCATCCACGA
>Ga0210040_10005174_pt1 | contig 16704 bp, 17 predicted proteins | sample CryGeyCG12114_NA_FD_185462 | JGI IMG/M metagenome (GOLD analysis project Ga0210040, IMG submission 185462) | Groundwater microbial communities from aquifer - Crystal Geyser CG19_WC_8/21/14_NA (SPAdes) (version 2) | ecosystem: Environmental > Aquatic > Deep subsurface > Groundwater | place: USA... | reverse complement strand
GTGCGGGCTTACGAAATGTTCCTGGAAGTAGAAGCTAATAAATTACCTCATGTTTTGCGGCTATTTAGCACTACCGCAGCCCAGGTTTGCGAAGGTCAGCAATTAGATATGAATTTTGAAACGCAAACCGAAGTAACTATTGCGGATTACATCCGGATGATTACTTTAAAAACAGCGGTGCTTTTGGGTTTTGCGTTAGAAGTAGGAGCTGTTCTGAATGGTGCTTCTGAAAATGATGCTTTATTGTTGAAAAACTTTGGTATAAACGTAGGTCTGGCTTTTCAACTGCGCGATGATTTACTGGATGTGTACGGCGAGCAGGAGAAATTTGGGAAACAAGTGGGGGGCGATATACTGGCGGATAAGAAAACTTTTTTACAACTAACCGCTTTAACCCAGGCCAACCCTGATCAGAAGAAGGTATTAACCCAATTTAAGAACCAAGCTATTTATTCACCAGAACAGAAGATTGATGAAGTTACGGAGGTTTATAACCAGCTAAATGTCCGGGCGCAAACCGAAGAAAAAATTAATGTTTATTTCGAAGAAGCTATTCAAAGCCTGGATGCGGTAAATGCCCCTGCCGAACGGAAAAATATATTGCGGAACCTGGCGCTAAATTTAATGGAGCGGGAAAGCTAAACTTAACCAAGTAAAGCCACATCTACTTTAGCAGAAGCTTCACGGAATTGATACTAGTAACGGGACGGTAGTTTTGGCAATCCTGGATAAGTTAGCTGCTGCGTCACAGGTTTTACTTCAAGTACAAAAAGATAAACTATGAGTGTAACCATTATTTTAATTTTACTTACCGTGGGTATATCTATTTATGCCTGGTCAAATCCGGACTTAATGGGCAAGTGGATATTCCATCCTTTTAGTGTTGATAAGTACCACCAGTATTACCGCTTTGTAACTTCCGGTTTTTTGCACGCCGATTGGGGACATCTGCTTTTTAACATGTTCTCTTTTTACATGTTTGCCCGCATTGTAGAGCAAATTTTTATTAATTACCACGGGGTGCAAAATGGTATACTACTTTTTCTGTTGATTTATTTAGGCGGCATTGTGGTATCAGATATCTATACCTATTTCAAACAGCGCAGAAATTATGATTACCGGGCACTCGGCGCTTCAGGGGGGGTATCGGCTATTATATTTTCCAGTATTTTGCTTAATCCGCTATCGGGAATTATTATTTTCCCTATTCCTTTTCCTATCCGGGGATTTATTTTTGGGTTTTTGTACCTGATTTATTCTTACTTTCAGAGTAAACGTATGGGTGACAACATAAATCACGACGCTCACTTTTACGGTGCGGTATATGGTTTTGTATTAACTATATTTTTAGTACCTAATGCTTTGGGAAACTTTATTGATGAAATTCAGAACTGGCGTATATTTTAGAAATTAAGTACTTCTCACATAACTTTTCTACCCATTGAGTCTGTTTACAGATAAAGAAAGAGCCGGGCATATAAATAAACAGGGCCAGCTTTCCATAGTTGATACTGTGGAAAACTGGCCCTGTTTATTTATTAATGTTATTGGGTTTGTAAACCGGCTTTTACCCAACCAGCTATCATTACTGTTCTTTTAGCCTGGTAAATAACTGCTTCCCGCACGTCTGTTTTCATGCCTTCTCTATCCACGGCTACACTGGTACCATAAGGATTACCGCCGGCGGCAAAGGTAACAGCATCGGTATAGCCGGGAGCCGCAATAATGGCTCCCCAGTGGTGCATGGTAGTATAAATAGATAAAATTGTAGCTTCCTGCCCACCGTGCGGGTTTTGCGCACTGGTCATGGCGCTCACTACTTTATTAGCTAATTTACCCTGGAACCATAAGCCACCAGTAGTATCCAGAAACTGTTTCATCTGAGCAGGCATATTTCCGTAACGGGTGGGCACGCTAAATATATAAGCATCTGCCTCTTCCAAATCATTCAATGTTACTTCTGGTACGTCTTTCGTAGCATCTATATGTGCTTGCCAGGCAAGGTTTTGGGCAATAGCTTCCGGTGGGGCCAACTCATGTACTTTTAAGATTTTAACTTCTGCACCTGCTTCTTTAGCTCCTTCACTAGCCCATTGGGCCAGTTGGTAGTTGGTGCCGGTAGCGCTATAATAAATTACTGCTAATTTTACTTGTGCCATAGTTGTGTTTTGATGTGGATAAATATTTTAAAAGCGACTTGCTTAAAAAGGATATTGCCGGGGTTCTACCTGTACACTAATCCATTGCACCGTTGTCATCTCATCCACAATAAAATCATTTCCGAAACGGCCTACTCCAGAATCTTTTTCCCCACCAAAAGGGGTGCTTGGTTCATCATTAACCGATTGATCGTTGATGTGGATCATACCGGTTTCTACCCGTTTAGCAAACTGGATACCGCGCTGGATATCCCGCGTATGTAAAGCGCCGCTCAGGCCAAATTCGGTGCCGTTAGCTAGTTCCAATGCCTCTTCATCGTCCTTAAAAGAAATAAGACCTACCGCCGGCCCAAAAATTTCTTCCTGGAAAATAGGTGTTTCTTTCGTTACACCCGATAAAATGGTTGGTAATAACACATTCCCTTCGGCTTTGCCGCCAAGTTCCAGTTTAGCACCCGCTTGTACCGACTGCTCAATTAAATCAAGTGTTCTTTTTACTGATTTTTTATCAATTAAGGGTCCTACAATAGTCTCTGGTTTGGCCGGATCGCCATAAGGCAATGTTTTTGCTCTGGCAATAAATTTCTCCTTAAATTCCTCCATAATGCTTTCATGTACCAAGATGCGGTTTGTAGACATACAAATTTGACCCTGGTGCAAGAAGCGACCAAAAATGGTGGAATTTACGGCGCGGTCTACGTCAGCATCATCCAGAATAATAAAGGCATTGTTTCCGCCTAATTCTAAAGCCAATTTTTTCAGACCCTCGCCACCGATGCGACCAATTCCTTTTCCTACCGGGGTAGAACCCGTAAATGATATAAGACGTGAAGCCGGGTGACCGGTAAAATAATCGCCTATCAAACTAGATTTACCCACCACTACGTTCATAACCCCGGCGGGTAAACCAGCTTCTTCAAAAAGCTTGGCGGAAAAAGTACCGCCGGTTACCGGCGATTGGGAAGCTGGTTTTACCACAATGGTGTTGCCCACCGCCAGAGCCGGCGCAATGGTGCGCATGGAAAGGTATAACGGAAAATTCCAAGGGCTAATCAGGGCTACTACGCCTAAAGCTTTGCGGTACACATAGGATTCTTTACCACTGGTTATAGAAGGAATAACTAACCCATGCATCCTGGTCGGATAGCCAGATGCTTCAATAATCATGTTATAAGTTTGGTCTACTTCGATTGATGCTTTCAGACGGCTGCTGCCCACTTCCTTTATTAGCCAATCAATAGCTTCTTCTTTGCGTTGCTGTAGCACTTCGGCCGCCTTAAGCAAGACAGTTCTTCTCTCCAAAGGATTACTCTGGCTCCAGGTTTTGGATTTCTCTTTTGCATTGGCAAAAGCCCGGTCTACTTCCCCAAGTCCGGCTCCTTTAAATGTGTTAATTATAGAATCATCGAACGGGTTTAAGTTCTCAATTTCTTCTGCTTCGCTGCCGTCTAGCCATTGGCCATCTATGTATTGCTTGTTTAAATCTGAATATACTGCCATAATTTGTAAGGTTTCAAGGTATTTTTAACTAGTAGGTTAATGATTTTGTTTTCCTTTATACCTTAATTAAGTATTTATAGCACTAAAACCCGTTTTTAAATGTACCTACTTCTATTTATAAACTTTAAAACACTTTATCTCTTTACATCTAAAATAATCAATTGGTAATAAGATGCAGGAGCAAAGCCAGGATGTAAGTAAATCTTATCTGTTCTTAACTTTACGCTGGAACCACTGGCAGATAGCGCCAATAGAAACAAGTTAACTTTTAGTTGAGGCGATATATTTTAACATTGCGCCAGTAACCCATAATATCATCATCTTTACTTACCAGTATATCAATTCGGTTTTTTAAACGCTTGGTCATGGTATCGCGCACTACATAGTGGCCATCCAGTTTTTTGGAAATACCCTTAACTTGTAAGGTATCGCCATATTCGATTTTACCACCCCACTTGCGGAGCAGGTTCCTAGATACGGCTATCCAGCGGTGTTTGCCAGGCTTCTTTTTATTTATTTTAGAGCCATCAGCTGTAATATATGGCGTACTGTCGGTTTGGGCAGTAACCGGGTAATAAACGGAAGCTGCTACCTGAATAGGTTTAGGAAAGGTAGCAGTTGTTTTAGGAGTTGGCTTTTCAGCTTCAGGTGTAACTACCAATTCCTTAGGTTTTGGTTTTACAGTAGTGTCTCGCTGCGGAGTTGGAGTGCTAGTGAAGAATTTGGGAATTGAAATAAGAAAGAGCGAGAAAATACCATAGAATTTTAATTTAACCATTTACGAACGTTTAAGTGTAACATCTTATAAAGTAGTAGCAGTTAAACGTTTGTTTATTGTATAGGTTATATTGGATATTAGATTAGTGCATATTTATAGGTTAATACATACGTTTCAGGGTATTAGTAAGGAGTAGAAATATTATGTTTCACGTGAATCATGCATGATTAAAGAAATGATTCTAGGTATTTATACTGATTTTTCTGTTTTCGTAAACTAGGTGGTTACTTGTTTCGGTCCCAACAACTCACTTACGTGCTTCATATCATTTATTTGTTTAATGCTAAATTTAGAATTGAGGACTAATAAGTAGCTTATAGAGCAGCGAAAGAAGAGCTAATAAAAGGTATAAAGGTGTTTTAAATATAGGCCAGAAAACAGAAAAGTTTTAAAAAGATATTAATTCCCCGGTAAATGTGCCGGGGATTAATAAGTAAAATTTAATGATCAAAAAATTAGAAGTTGTTTTCCGTGTTGGCATCACCATCGTTATTGTCCCGGTCTTCTATATCCTTTTCATTGGTTTGGCGGCGTTCATTATCAAAGTTCTCGTCCGATTTTGGCGCTCCGGTACCTATAAAAGTTCTTTTATAGAAATCACTATCAGAACGGGTTGAGTTCTCAACACCTTCCGGGCTATCCTGGGTTATTTCGTTTTTATCTTTTTCAGATTCTTGCCTGTTTTTAGGTTCCATGATATTCTTGGTTTAATAGTTTTGTATAAAATTATTGAAAGCAAAAAGTAATTATGCTTTATAAAGTATAATTTGGTTGTACTCTTTCCGCTATAATTAGGTTAACCTTATTAGGGCTAAATAAAAAAAGCCTGCTTTTAAAGCAGGCTTTTTTTATCGGATAAAGTTTTCTACTCTGGTTTTTCTGCTTTTTTATTAATAGAGCCTTTTGCTAATTTGTTTAACAAGGTATCCGTTTTTTGTTCTTCTTTTAATGTCTGGTTTAGCAAATCGGCAGCTTCCTGATGTCCTAAACGTTCGGCATAATGGGCAGCGGTACCGTAACCGGCTATTTCGTAATGCTCCATGCGTTGGCTGGCGGCAATCAGAGCAGCATCTTTTACCTCCGGCGTAGCATCTTCCGAAATTGCTTCTTCGCTTTCTTCAATTAAGCCTCGCATAGCTTTGCACGTCATGCGGCCCGGGCTAATACCTACTAGCTCACATACTTTTTCCAGGCGAACTTTTTGTTCTTTTGTTTCTTCCAGATGCGTTTCAAAGGCTTTTTTCAAACCAGGATCCTGAACGGTTTCCATCATTTTAGGCATGGCTTGTATGGCTTGCTTTTCCGCGCTGTATAAATCTTTAAGCTGATGCTCAAATAAATCTTCTAAGCTTTTTAATTTTGACATAGTTTTATATTTAAAGTAGGTTTTTAAAAGTTATACAAGCTATACGCGACAGTACCTAAAGAGTTAAAAGACTACAGAGATTAAAATATTACACTTACTTAAATCAACAGAGCGCTCACCAGAGAGATTTACGGGATTTGAAGTGAATAAAACATTTAATTGTGAGCTACTTATAATCTTTTATATCTGAATTACTAAGCACCAAATGGCCATAATGAACCACCTGGTTTTATCTGAAAAATGAAAAATTATCAGGATACAATGAAATCTGCAAAGACCAGCTTAAAACTTACCAGCAACTACGGCGGCAAACTTTCAATTCCCACGCGGCTTCCTTACCTTTGCGTATCCATCACTACAGATTTATACTAAACTTATTTATATGGGAAGAGCATTTGAATTTAGGAAAGCCCGGAAATTTAAACGTTGGGATAAAATGTCGAAAGCGTTTTCGCGCTTAGGCAAAGAAATTGTAATAGCGGTAAAAGAAGGCGGCCCTAACCCCGACGCTAATGCCCGTTTACGTACGGCTATTCAGAACGCCAAAGGCGTTAACATGCCCAAAGACAGAGTAGAAGCAGCTATTAAAAGGGCTTCCTCGAAAGAAGAAAAAGATTACGAAGAAGTAGTTTACGAAGGTTACGGCCCTTACGGCATTGCTATTTTAGTAGAAACCGCTACCGATAACCTTAACCGGACCATAGCTAACATGCGCGTTTATTTTTCCCGCTCCGGCGGTGCCGTAGGAAAAACCGGTTCTCTGGATTTTATTTTTACCCGCAAAGGCATTTTCCGGTTACCCGCCGAAGGAGTAGACCTAGAAGAACTGGAATTAGATTTAATTGATTACGGCGCTGACGATATTTACGAGCATGAGGGCGAAATTATTGTTGAAACAGCCTTTACGGATTTCGGGGCCATGCAAAAAGCTTTGGAAGAAAAAGGCCTGAACGTAACCACCGCCGAGTTACAACGCATTCCGAATACCCGCACCGAATTAAACGACGAACAAGCCGAAGAAATTGAAAACCTGATTGAGAAGATAGAAGAAGACGATGACGTACAGGCGGTGTACCACAACATGGCTTAATGTATATATAAAAAAGGAACTCTTTCGGGCCGACTTTTATTAAACAAGTACCAGATAAATCTTACAAAAAGTTTATGAGAAAACTGCTGCTTGTTTTAGCTGTTTTATTTTTCTTTAACGGCATTGCCGAAGCGCAAACCAATAAAAGATACGGCTTTACGCATACCATCCGGCTAAGGCATACTTCTAAAGCGTATTTGTTTCGTAAAGTGCAGGATTGGATACAAACAAACCTGCCCGCAAACAGATTTGTGATGCAGGAAATAGAGCCGGAAGAAGCTTATTTGTTTGGGAGAGGAACCAATATCAGTAATTTTGGTACGGTTAAATACGATCTTACTTTTTATGTAAATAATAATGTAGTAGATGTTATTGCCGATAATGTGCAGCATTCTAAAGAAGGCCGGCAACCACGCGAGATTAGAGGCAAAGGTACTCCCAAACAGCACACTAAAGCCTATTTAAACGCTATATCGGTAAATTTAAGAGAATATTTACTTCAGGAGCCGCGCGAAACCAGGTTTAGTAACAAATAGCTCCAAGCCGAAACAAATTCAAACAGACATACCTATAAACCGTATGTCTGTTTTTTTATCCTCGTATTTACCAAAGAATTTACCTCAACTTAAAATACACCCATGCAACCAACCCTTGCTGTTATTTTTGATATGGATGGCGTAATTGTGGATAGCAATCCCTACCACGCCCAAGCCTGGATTCAGTTTTGTAAAAAATATAACGTACCCTTAAATGAAGACGAAATTCCAAAACTGATTTACGGCAAAACCAATAAAGTGGCGTTGAAAGAAGTTTTTAAAAAAGAATTTTCGCCGGAAGAAGCCGACCGCCTGGGCGAAGAAAAAGAAGCTATTTACCGCGAACTGCACCAAAAAGATATGGTACCGGTAAAAGGTCTGATTTCGTTTTTACAAATGCTAAAGCAGAATAATGTTGCTACCGCAGTAGCCACCAATGCACCCGTTAGTAATTTAGATTTTATTTTAAAACTTACCGATACCCGCCAATATTTTGATGAGCTGATTGATGCCACCATGGTGAAGGTAGGCAAGCCTGATCCGGATATTTATCTCAAAGCCGCCGAAAAACTGAACATGCCGTCAGCGAAATGTATTGTAATGGAAGATTCTATTCCGGGCGTAGAAGCGGGCTTAAGAGCCAACATGAAAGTAGTGGCCCTTACCACCACGCACACTCCGGAAGAGCTGGCGCACACGCATTTGGTAATTGATTCTTTTGATGACCTGACTCTGGACAAACTGAATGCGTTGCTGGAGGAGAATAAGTAAAACCGGAGAAAACATGGTTGCAGGCTACGCAAATAGGTGGATAACATCTCGTATATAAAGCATGGCGGGATTTTGAAGTAACGTATTTAACCTACCCATGTAACGCTATTTAGATGGGTGTACTTTAATTCAATATCACCCCGTCATGGTTTATATATTTCGTTAGCATTCGTTCTCTCTAGTCCTCAATTGTACCCTTAAAATTTCCATCCGTTAAATTTAAAGTATCAATAGTATTTTCTGAATAACTCCAGTCATTTTTTAGCATTAAATCGAAGGTTCCTTCTATTGACTTCTTGTCTTTATCGTATTTAGATACTACTAATTGACCGATAGAATTAGGGGCAAGCTTATATTTACTGGTTAAGACGTCCCCTCCAACTGTTGAATAATAATATGCTTGATTCTTTATTAACGTGTATTGACCTAATCCTTGAAATTTAATTTTCATTACAATAACTTCATCGTTAGGAGCATTAGAAATACCCAAAAAGGTTAAAGAATCAGTTTCAGCATCTAGGCGGATTTCTGGTACGCCACTCCATTTAACGTCATTTCTTTGCACAGAAAAGGTGTTTTCTGCTAGTTGTGGTTCAGCTTGATCAGTGTCTTGGCATGAAAAGATACCTAGCGCCAAAAGAGTTAATAGCATGTTTCTCATAATATTTTTATATAATTTATTTCTTTAAATGATGACCCATTTGTAACCAATATGGTTGCAAATGACTGTCAACAATTAGAAAAAAATAAGAAAGCAGTATCTAATACCTTCCGGCTTGTTTTATTTAACATACCCAGCGTATATTTCAGAACAGATTACAGTTTTATTATGATGCAGCAGCCCCATCCCTGGCTAGAATATGCCAAGCGCGTACAAGCCTTAGCCCAGAGTGGCCTTACCTACGCTGAGAATAGTTATGATTTGGAAAGGTACCAGGAACTCAGCGATATAAGTGTTAAGCTAATGAGCGAGATTTCGGGTACTGATGTAGAGCGGGTAAAAGAGCTATTCACAAACGAAACCGGATACCAAACCCCTAAGACAGATGTACGGGCTGTAATTTTTAAAGAAGGTAAAATATTACTGGTGCAGGAAAAAATAGATAATTGCTGGTCGTTGCCGGGCGGCTGGGCCGATGTAGGCTTTACGCCCGCCGAAGTGGCCGTAAAAGAAACCCGCGAAGAAGCTGGACTGGAAGTAAGGCCGGTAAAACTCTTAGCTGTACTCGATAAAAAATGTCACCCGCACCCGCCATCACCTTACCATACTTACAAGCTATTTATCCACTGCGAAATTACCGGCGGTACTTTGCAACACGGCTCCGAAACATTAGATGCGCAATATTTCGGCCGTAACAGATTACCTGAGTTATCCACAGAGCGTAATACTATTTCGCAGGTGCAACTCATGTTTACATTCCTGGATTATCCACAGCAAGAAATGGTATTCGACTAATTTTAAAAGCATTTAAAGCAAAAAACAACTATTTGGTAATACCTTTTTTCAAGAGGAATTATTGGAGATAGTTTTTTCTTAAAATGAAGAGAAGGAGTTTTCATTTTTCGGATATCGTCCTTAAAGAACATAATATTGTTTTAGGTGAGATAGTTAAATCTTGAAAAGAAAGTTTTCGTAGAACTAAATAGAAAGCATCTTGTTTTCGGATGTATATATAGATTGCTATGAAAGACTTACTGAAACAAACGTATATTTTTATATTGGCTGGTATCTTACTGGCTTGTGAAACCCGAACAGTTGCCACTACAGAAGCAGATGATAATACGGCTGTCGTTACCGAACGGGACCCGGAAACGGAGCGGGAACTGGCCGAGTTCAGAGCCTGGGTAAACGACAAAGCTAACCGGGTAGATTCTGCGGCAGATAGAAACTGGCCAAAAGTTAAAGAAGAATACAAAACTCGCACCGCCCGGTTGGAAAGCCGCATGGACAGCTTATCCGTTCAGTCGAAACAAGAATATGCCGAACTGAAAAATAAATACCAAAATTGGGAAGCAAAAAAAGAAAGACGGGAAAGCAAACCGTTACAAGCCGATAAAATTCAGGAGTGGCAGCAGCAATTACTCGGCGCCAACACAAACTTAGCCTCTTTAACCGCCGCCGACATGCGTGAAACGTACCTCTTGTTTATGGGCATTGTACGGGCTAAAAAACAGCGTTGGACTCAGGAAGACTGGGACTACGTAGACCACGTGTATGGCCAGTTAAATAATCGCCGGGAACAGGTTGAATCCGGTATTTCAACCGCCGACCGCATCAAGATTAAATCGTTACAAGCCGAATACCTGGCCCTAGAAGCTAGCGGGGATGCCAAGGATTTGTATAAAAACATGAAGTAAAGATATTTCAGTATCACCCAAAAGCCGGTTTATTTTAAACCGGCTTTTTTATTGGGCCAGAAAAACGTTAACGCCAAAAAATGAGTAGCTTTAATCCGGGTAGGTAGGGTTTTCGTGTCTACCAGCAGTCTTCTAATTATTAGATTTTAAATCGGCAATATGCGGATAAAAGTTACTTGTCTTTTGTTTTTGGTCGGGTTGCAAATTAGCTGGGCGCAAACAGGAGCCAATCCGCCCTCCGTAAAATGGCAGCAAATTAATACCAATCATTTTGAAGTTATTTTTCCTAAAGAGTTAGAGCCGGCCGGCCAACGGCTGGCCAATACGTTGGAGTATATTCATGAACCGTTATCGGGTTCGCTGGGCCGGTCACCCCGTAAAATTCCGCTTATCCTGCAAAATCAAGGAGTTATAGCTAACGGCTTTGTTTCGTGGTCGCCGCGGCGCAGCGAGTTTTTTTCTACTTCGCCGCAAAATTATAACTTAGTGGGCACTAACTCTTGGTTAAATTTATTATCGCTGCACGAGTTCCGGCATGTAGTGCAATATGAAAAAACGTACGCTACCCGCTCCAAACTGGCCTATTACCTTTTCGGGCAGAATGGCTTGTCGGTCGCCGGTTTCTGGGCCGTACCCGATTGGTTCTGGGAAGGCGACGCCGTGGTAACTGAAACGGCTTACTCCTCGAGCGGGCGCGGCCGTATTCCGGATTTTAATCTGCTATTCCGGACCACGCTCCTGGAGCGGGGAGCTTACAGTTATAACAAACAACACCTCGGCTCTTTTAAAGACAACGTGCCCAACCATTACGTTACCGGCTACCACCTGGTAGCTTATGGCCGGAGAAAATACAATTCTGAAATGTGGGGAAAGGTAATGCACGATGCCCTGAATAACTTTTACGTGCCTTTTACCTTTTCGTGGGCCCTGCGCCGGAACACCGGTAATGCCCTGGTACCTATTTACAACGAGATGGTGCACGAACTGGATTCGCTCTGGACGCAGCAAGCCGACGAACAAACCATAACACCGGCTACCCTGCTTACCATCCGTAGCGGTAAAACTTACACCGATTATTTATACCCGCAGCTTTTAAGCGATGGCAGCGTAGTAGTCCTAAAGTCGGGCTTAAGTCACATACCTGTTTTTGTACGGTTAAGACCTAACGGAGAAGAAGAAAAGCTTTTTACACCCGGTTCCCTGAACAATGGTCCGTCGTTATCAGTAGTGAAAGATAAAATTGTCTGGAGCGAAATAGAGTACGATCCGCGCTGGCAAACCCGTAATTATTCGGTTATTAAAACGTATGATATTCTTACCAAAACCTATAAAGTTCTAAAACGCCGCACCCGGCTTAGTTCGCCGGCGTTCTCGCCCGATGCTCAAACCATTGCGGCCATTGAAGTAAGCACCCAGAATAAAGCCACGCTGGTGCTGATAGAGGCGGAAACCGGAGTTGAAATAAAGCGCATTAGTAGCCCTATGCCGGATTTTTTAGCGATGCCCCGGTGGGCACCGGATGGTAAAAGTATTGTGCTGATGCGTACCCGGGAAAACAAAAGAACCATAGCGCAGGTAGATACCGCTTCCGGTACGTTTACCGATCTGCTGCCGGCTACTACCGAGAATATTGCGCATCCGGTACTAACGCAAAAGTATTTGTATTTTAATGCGCCTTATAAAGGCATCGAAAACATTTATGCCCTCGACCTGGAAACAAAAAAACAATACCAGGTAATATCGCGGCGTTATGCTGGCATTAATCCGGCCTTAACCCCACAGGGCGATTCTATTTTTTTTAATGATTTTTCGGTGCTGGGCTATAACGTGGCTAAGGCGCCGAATCAGCCGCAGAACTGGTCTTTGTTGGAGAATATACCAGATTCCGGAATAGCTTATTACGAAGCGGCCGTAGTACAAGAAGGGCAGCCAGATTTACTCGCCCAGGTTCCTCAGCAAGAATATCCTATAACCAAATATAACAAATTCAAAAACCTGATAAATGTGCATAGTTGGATGCCGGAAGTTTCTTCGGATGTAAATAGAGTGTCGCTGGCCGTATTATCGCAGGATATTTTAAGTACTACCACCGCTTCGGTAGGGTACAGCCGGAACCTGAACGAGCGGGTAGGGCAGGTGTTTGCCAGTGCCAGCTATGCCGGTCTTTTTCCGGTTATTACGCTCGCCGCCAGTGCGGGTTCGCGGGCCGTTACCCGCCAGGATACGCTGGATTTCCGCTGGCAGGAAAAAAGCCTGACCACTGGCCTTTCGTTACCTTTAAATCTGACCCGCTCGAAGTACCGGCAATTTCTAACCTTGGCCGCTAATGGGAGCATTACCCGCGTAACCAATTTCAACCAAAGAATACGGTTTGGCGATCAGCAGGCCAATGGTATCCGGCAAAGCCTGCATTACCAGGCAAGTTATCAGCGATCTTTGTTACGTACCCAGCGCGATCTGGCCAGCCGGTTCGAACAAGCGGGTAGTTTATACTTTATACATACGCCTTTTGGCGGCGATTACCGCGGAAGCTTATTGGCAGCTAGTACGCGTTTTGCTTTTCCCGGCTTGGTACGCCATCATTCTTTTCAGCTAAGGGGCAATTACCAGGAGCAAAAAATTAATAACTACATATTCGGAAGTCCGCTGCGTTTTCCGCGGGGCTATAATTATCGGGTAAATAGTTCTTTCTACAGCTTTACTACGCAGTACGCGTTGCCCATCTGGTATCCGGACTTGGCTTTGGGGCCATTCCTGAACTTCCAGCGTCTGAAAGGTAATATTTTTTATGATTACGGCAAGAGTGAATACCAGCACCAGGTAACCAACTACCAATCGGTAGGATTAGAGCTTTCAACGGATTTTAACATGATGCGCTTGAATTTTTTACTGGATGCTGGCGTGCGGATTTCGTACCTGCCACAAACCAAAAATCGGGTAGTAGAGCTAATAGTAACCCAAATAGGTCTTTAAGTTATTAAACAGCAAATGGTAGAAAATCTATTTAAATACTTGTAATAGCTTAGTGGTCAAAAGCCTGGAGTCTATTATCCTGATGCTTGGTTTTCTTTACTTAATAGGATAATTATAAAGAATTCATATTATAAGCGGTTACTGTTTCGTTACTTTGCTTATATACTCACAAATATCACATGAAAAATTTAGTTCTTTTAGCCTTGGTGCTATTCTCATTTACAACAGTTCAGGCCCAAACGCAACCTAAATCAGGCCACTACAAAGCGGCCGAAGAAATGCTTATGACCATGAATATGAAGCAGAATTTAGAAGAGAGTATCGATCAGATGCTGGCTATCCAAATAAAAAATAACCCGAGTATGCAACCGGCCGAAGCTACTTTAAAACAGTTTTTTGGCAAATACATGACCTGGGATGCTTTAAAAGAAGACTACATTAGTATTTACATGACGGAGTTTACCGAGAAAGAATTAAAAGACATGACCAAGTTTTTCAACACCCCGAGTGGGAAAAAAATGGCTTCCAGACAATCAGTAATTTCTATGAAAGGCATGCAGTTGGGCCAGGAAAAAGTACAGGCGCACATGGGTGAATTGCAGGAAATGCTGCAGAAGGTTGATAAATAAGTAAACGGCTGCAAGTATCAGGAAAAGGTTTAATATCTAATATCCTGATACTTGGGCCGCATTATTTTTCAGCTTTTTAAATTAGCTACGAATGTTTTGCTCTGGCTCTGTAAGCGTTCAGGCTGGTTAAGATTGCTGGTGGCGGCGTAAAAATAATCCCGGAAGTACATATCCAGGTAAGCAGCCGTAGATTTAAATGGCACGATAAATCCGTCGGGTAATTCGGCATTAGCGCCCACGGCTACTAAAAAGGTATTTTTCCCTTTTAATTTTCTACCCAGTTCTTTTTTAAGGGTAATTAAATCGGTGAGCCGGTCAAAACACGTTTTCATTTGGCCACTCATAGCGTACCAATAAACCGGCGTAGCCTAGATAATAATATCGTGCTGCAATAAAGCTGTTACAACAGCTGAAAAATTATCATTTTCCGGATACCTTCCATTATAAGCGTAAGGCGCTATGTTATAGTCCAGCAGATCGAGCCGGGTATAAGCGATGTTGGCCAGTATAATGTGCAGCAGGTTTTCGGTACTGCTTTGTTGGCGGGCACTTCCCAAAACAACCAGAATCTTGCTTTGCAAGCTAATTAAGGTTTAATAATTAAACTATTAAGGTCTTTCCTTAAGCTGGTCATAGTCTTTCAAAAATAACCCGATTTTATCTATGGTCGGCCCTAGTTCTTCCACCGTGGGCAGAAATACAATCCGGAAGTGGTCGGGCTCGGGCCAGTTAAAACCGGTTCCCTGCACCAGTAACACTTTCTGATCGATAAGTAAATCCAGCACAAACTGCTGGTCGTCGCGAATATTATATTTTTGAATATCTATTTTGGGAAATATGTAAAAAGCACCTTTGGGTTTTACGCAGGTAATGCCGGGAATTTGCGTTAACTTCTCGTAGCAAATATCGCGTTGGCGGCGCAGGCGTCCGTTGGGCAAAACCAAATCCTGGATGCTCTGATAACCACCCAAAGCCGTTTGGATGGCAAACTGAGAAGGAACGTTGCTGCACAAGCGCATGCTGGCCAAAGCCGTTAAACCCTCGATATAAGATTTAGCCCTGTGCTTGGCGCCGCTCACAATCATCCAGCCGGCCCGGAAACCGGCCGCCCGATAATTCTTAGATAAACCGCTAAAGGTTAAAAATAAAATTTCGTCCGAAAAAGTAGCCGGCGAATAATGTACCGCATCGTCGTATAAAATGCGGTCATAGATCTCGTCTGAAAAAACAATGAGGTTATGCCGTTCGGCAATTTGCACCAGGCCCTGCAAAATTTCCTGCGGGTAAACCGCGCCCGTCGGATTGTTCGGGTTGATGATAACCAGTCCTTTGGTTCTATCGGTGATTTTACTTTCCACGTCCGCTAAATCCGGGTACCAGTCCGATGCTTCGTCGCAGCGGTAATGCACGGCTTTGCCGCCGGAAAGATTAACCGAAGCCGTCCAAAGTGGATAATCGGGCGCCGGGATCAGGATTTCGTCGCCGGTATTTAGCAAGGCCTGCATACTCAGCAAAATAAGTTCACTAACGCCATTGCCCACGTAAATATCATCAATTTGCACGTTACGAATGCCCTTTTGCTGCGAGTCGTGCATAATAGCTTTGCGGGCGGCAAACAATCCTTTAGAATCGGTATACCCCTGGGCCCGGCGCAGGTTAATAATTACGTCGTGAATAATTTCGTCGGGTGCATCAAAACCAAAAGGGGCCGGGTTGCCAATATTCAGACGGGTAATCTTATAACCTTGCAATTCGAGTTGCTGGGCTTGTTCAAATACAGGGCCGCGAATTTCGTAAAAAACATTTTGCAGGCGGGTGCTCTTCTGGATCATAAGATCGGGATGTTGGCTATTAAAAATAAAAGCTTAAAGGTAAAAAAATTAGGTAATAGTCTATGGTTGGTAGCTGGCTACAAACGTAATTTATATTTTAGAATGAAATTAGAAGCTTTAAATTGCCAAAGCCTAACGTAACCAGCGCATCATTAAAAGAGTAAGCAGGCATCAAATTACATGTACATGCTGTTTTTTCAAAAGTACCTTCATTTTATTAAAAAATATATTTTCCTCTGCTTTGGTTTTAGTATACTATTGCTAATAACAGTTTCTGGTTGCCGAAAAAAAAGTGATCATAAAGTAGTAGTTTTTGAAGCGCCGGCCATATTACCGGAAGACACGATTAAATACCCGAATGCTTTAATTACTACCTTAAACCGGCGTAACGACTGGGTAGACTCAGTATTTAAAAAACTTACGCCCGATGAGCGCATTGCCCAACTCATGATTGTGGAAGCGTTTTCGAACAAAGGTAAAGAACACGAAGAAGACGTACTGCGGCTGATAAGAAGGTATAAAGTGGGTGGCCTGATCTTTTTCCAGGGCGGACCGGTACGGCAGGCAAAACTGACCAATAAGTATCAGGCGGCTTCCAAAGTACCTTTACTGATTAGTATGGATGCCGAATCGGGCGTGGGCATGCGCATGGACAGTGCCATGCAGTATCCTTTCCCGATGATGCTGGGCGCAATAAACAATGATAGTTTGA
>Ga0210040_10005173_pt1 | contig 16707 bp, 15 predicted proteins | sample CryGeyCG12114_NA_FD_185462 | JGI IMG/M metagenome (GOLD analysis project Ga0210040, IMG submission 185462) | Groundwater microbial communities from aquifer - Crystal Geyser CG19_WC_8/21/14_NA (SPAdes) (version 2) | ecosystem: Environmental > Aquatic > Deep subsurface > Groundwater | place: USA... | reverse complement strand
GTTTTAATAGTAAATATTACGGTTTCACTCACGGTGCCGCGAAGTGGAAAACACAGCCACTAAATTTGAATATGGATCCACAGCTATACTTTCTGCTTTGAATGGGACAACCCATAAAAGTGAAGAAGTTATAACATCCCACACAACCAAATGGTTTTGGGTACAACAAACAACCAAATGAGAGCTGTGGTGAGTCCCAAACTCAGCTTTCCTAAAGTAGATGACAAATTTTTAGCATATTAGTTGAGCTTCGAAAGCCAGAAAATGATATAGATTTTTCAAACATAGCCATGACTGCAACTTACTCAATCTTATCAGGTAAATTACTATGGCATAAGCTTGACTTCATTTCCTGATTCTCTGAAGTCCAAGTTGTGAGTACGTGACCAAATGCAGCAGCTATAACAGATCCATCGCTAGAGAAAGATACGGGACCAGCTGGAAGATTTCTAAACTCACAAACAGCTTCACAATTCCACCATTCTGATTTTCCATGTAAGCTTGCATCTGAAACTATTCCCCAAATTTTAAGTTTACAGTCGCCACCAGTACTAGCAGCAATTAATGTAAGGTCTTGTTCATCAATTGGCTGTATTTTTAGTCCGTTCATTCCATTTTCATGCGGCCAGTCAATAGAAGTATTCAGTTTATACCTTGAAAGAATTAAAAAGTAAGTATACAAAATCAAATGTATCCTTTCCAATGCAATTATTTGCTTACAATTGTTTTGCAGAGTCGAATTTCCAAAATTTTAATCTTAATTCAGTGTAAACGTCCTCAGCTTTCCGAGCCTCACAAGTTACCAGCCATATCCCATTCTTAGAAAGTGCAAGTTTGCAGACTTCAGCATTTGGAATAATGACATTCCTCTCAGCGGTTATATAATTTTGTTGAGTAACATCCAGCTGCAACGAGATAATATTGAAGCTTTCACATCATACTTAAAATAATGATTGCAGAGCTCAGCAAATTATCATGATTTTAAACCTCATAAATATGTTTATCCTCTAGGAATGAATAGCATTGCAAATGACCAGGTCTGCCGTTTGTAACAAGAGAATTGTTTTGCCGATTGTATGACATTCCTGCTTGAAAAATTAAGGATCCTCCTAATGAGGTGTCTGAAGTATTCAAGTCATCCATGCCGTCTGGAATGTAACACTGTGTCATGTTTTGTATCTTATTGATTATGACGTTCGCTGTATTAACAATTTGAATGCCTAGTAAAAGAAAAAATAAAACAGTGAATGAAGCAGACGAAAACAAAAGGTTATCATATCTTTCAGAAAAAGTTGAGAAAAACATTAAATAATGGCAATGGGCAATGCTTACTATTATCTGCATGAGATACAGCCACCAAATCATTTCTAGAAGACACGGAAACATGACGAATAGGAAGTCCCATCCGGGGTAAAGTACGTTTATTCGAAACGTTTTCAACGTCCCATTTTATAAGCGTACATTCTCCACCTCCGCTAAAGATTTGGGTCCCTTTAAGAGAAAATTGAGAACAAATACAAACTTAATCTTTCTGCAAAATACAAATACAAGTTTTAAACATGTGGTAATAAATGGATGTGTCTAATTCTACACACCTTCAGCAGAAAACATAAGATCTGCTACTGGCAAAGTATGCCAATGAAAAGTAGTCTTCCCAACATGCGATTTTTCGAAAACGTTAAACCACAGCAAGATCCTTCCAGAATCATCACCCGTAGCGAAAATCCAGTCGGTGGGATGAACGGCAACACATGTGAATTTTCTTGTACCAGAAGAATGCCAAGCTACCTCCATATTTCCAAAGTTTTTAGCAAAAACTGTATCCTCTTGAATAGCCACCAAGAATTCCCCACTTCGTCCACAAGCTACAGAATGTAAGTTAGGTACAACATTCCAAAGCACTTTTTCCATGTAAAATCCATTCGTAGTAACACTATACAAGATCGGAAGCAGCGCATCTTGCGGATAACCAACAATAAAGAATTTCAAAGGACTTAAATCCTTTGTTGGCCATATAAAATTCATCATTGTGGATATCGGAATCCATCCTTTGATGTCTAGTTTCAACTGGTGGCTACTCAAAACTTCTGGGATGTCGGTGTTGCATGCAACATGAATTAATTCTCCCGACTGGGTCAAAATGAGCAACGTGTCGTTCGGATTTTCCAAGCAAACTATATTCGCTATAGGAGAGGCTGATGGAGTCACGAACTTTCCCGTTAGGAAGCCACTTTTACAATTGTAAAATAGAATGCAGTTTCCTTGAATCACGAATAGTGTCCTGAAAAGTAAAAGTTTTCGTACCATGAAATGAAAGTCTCTCTCTCTCTCTCTGATCTCTCTCTTTATTTAAAATGTTGCTTTAATAATTGTGAACTTACTTGGAATCAGTTGAAAATTTCACTCGGTGACTAACAATGTTCCCTCCAGCCTTAACGGACACGCTTAAATTTTCTAAAATATCCTTTAAAATCATCTTGCCTCTGATCTACTCTTTCGGCTTTTATTATATCATTCAAATCCAAGTGTCAATCACACAGCTAGGGTATGTATAGCTGTCTCATAAAAGCATCCTCACAATTATCTCTGTAACTTTCGTTCAACTAAGCACTGATAGCACTCAATTATTTAATTAACATTTAACAAATATCATTTAATTAGTTGGTAAGATAGCTAGAGAGTGAATTACAACAACACGTGCGAGCGAAAACAACACAACACACACATGAAAAACCCAGATACTTTGAAATAGACCGTACAGCGCGCTAATGCTCATAATTTGCTTTCAATGGCTATCATTTCCATGAAGTTTATGCAATATAAATCATCTGTTGTTCAAATAATGAGCTCGACACTGAACTTAAACAAAAGTAAAGACAAAAACAATTTTTTGATGCTCTCAACCAATACAAATTTGGACAGCCATTGTTCTTTGTTTTGTTTCAACCAATCAGCATCCCAAGAATATTGTAGTGACGCTGTCATTCTTTTTCAACCAATGTTTTGGGAAAAAAGTATAGTTAGTTGAAATGTCCAATTATGTGACTACTTTATTATGACGTATGGGAAATGAAGGCAAGTGCGGTTAGTTATCCAATCTTTTGTCTCAACCTGTGACCGACAGTCAGTGACCTGTGACCTTTGTAGAAGATATTTTTGTTGCTTATATTTGGATTGGATACAGTTGCTTTTTGATGTGACGAAAATATGAAGTCTTTTGAGATCTCGATATCGTCCCCCGTCACCCCACATAATGGGGAGGTTAGGCTACTGTCTGTCAATCGTGTCCACAGTCTAGTACTTATAATCAGGAATCCATTTGTTATGTTTTGTTAACTAATTATTTAGTAGGAATGAAGTTTTACATCTCACTGGATTGGACCAATCAAAATGTCTGAAACTGAAGTTTCAAGTAAGGAGCCTGTGTTTATTAAAGAGGAGCCAGTTGACGATGCATTTGAATCTGATGACCACAATGAGGAGTTAGCATATGAAGAAGGGCAGGAGAACAGTTCAAAAACTTCTTTGGGGGCGAGTAGTGAAGTTATTAAATGTGAGCCTGAGCTACCTATTGAATGCAAAGAATCAGCGGAAGATGAAGATAACTTGTTTGAATTTGAGAAAACGCTACCTTGCTGTTTTCTATGTAATGGAGTGTCGGAGAAGTCATGGCCGCCTGCTGTTGCTCGGAGGCGTAAGAAAATCGCAAGATCTGTGTGCTATCTGTTGGAAATGGAAGTTGAAGCCTTCATTGAACCATTTTATGACCATCCTTACTGCATCGAGTGTCAAGAACGACTTCAAAAAATTGACAACGTTATGAGTAACCTGGAAAAACTTAAAAAGAAAATTGCACGTTTAAAAAGTCAGTTTGAAGATGATATGAAGCACTTTTGGATTGGATCGCCGACAAACAAAGTTCCTGCTGCTGCAAAAGAGTATCATAAAATCAGAAAGCATATCCTCAAAGGTGAATAATAAACTTTAGTGGCATACTTGTATTTATTTACACGACTGAAATGTTGCTTTGTATTTTTTAATTACAGAAAAAAATCTAACCAATAAGCCGAAAGTAACTAGGGCTAAGGCCAAAAAGAAACCTAAGATCACAAAACCCGTCGTTCGTTTAAAACGATTGAACGTTTCGGAGATACATAATAACAGTTCTAGTAGCAATGGCGTTGCTGGAACACAAGACGCCTCAGAAGAATCAAAAAAAGAAAATGATATCGTACAACCATTGATAGACTCAGAGCTTCAGGAATTGCCACCTTCATCACCTGAAGTATATGATGATGACAAAGATAGTGATTACGAATTGGATCCTAAACATGAAGTAAAATTTTCACTCATTAATGAGTCCCAAAGTCAAGAGCGGTCCCGAAGAAAACGCCGCACCCGGACAACTGCTGCTGCTTTGTACGTTATAGAACAAATGTAAAATTATTGAATGTTATATGTATTCCCTTCATAGAATAAGAAATAAAAATAAATTCAATGGAATATAGAGCTGAAGGGATTTTGGAGACCGATATTGGAGTACTAGAACGTAATCTGAAATCATCTGCTAAAGCTGTAAAATTTGAACGCTGCCCTGAAGAAGGTTGCAATGAGATCCGTAATAAAAAGTCAGATATGGAAGTCCACATAAGAAGAGATCATCTGGGTAAGCAACCAGCACTAATTTTTTAACGTAGTTGTAGTTTGTTCCGCCCAATATCTTAGCTTGACTATTTTTCAATATTTAGGTATCGAAAAACCATACCTATGCAGAAAATGTGATGCAGCATTTGATAACACTACAGTTCTTGCCGAGCACTATAAAAAAGACCATCCCCCAAAAACCAAAGAGAAAAATCAGTGCAGCTCATGTGACTACATTAACCCCTCTAAAAAAGCAATGAAAGCCCATCGTCAAAAAATGCACCGCAGGAGAATCAGGCACAACTGCAATTATTGTGATGCCTCTTTCACTTTAAAACATAGAAGGGACGATCATGAAAAGGCTGAGCATAGCGGAGATCCTAACATATTCAACTACAAATGCGACCAATGTGATGCCCAGTTCAAAGCTAGATCTGGAGTAAAACGGCATATTATTCTCGAGCATGACAAATCGTTCCAGTGCAAGCAGTGCGGCAAATGCTTTGCATCAGAGTCCAATCTAAATGACCATGTGTATCGCAACCATGAAGATGATGGTAGCAGAGATCTTCTGTGCCCACTTTGTGGGAAAATATGCAAAACTCGACAATCTTTAAGAACTCATCAACGAATTCATCAAGAGAAAAAAGCCTGTAAGATCTGTGGAAAAGTCATCAGCGCGAATTCCATGAAAACCCATATTAGTCGTCATTTTGGCCAAGGAAGAGTTGTTTGCGATGTTTGCGGACGCATCTGTGGTAGCAAAGGCAGATTGTAAGTTATGTGCATGCATTCCAAAAATTATATGTTGTATATGTATTCTAAACCATTAAACAGCATATTGTTTACTGTTTTCAATTTTAGGGCAGTTCATAAAAGGATACATACTGGGGAACGGCCTTACCCGTGCAATATATGTGGAAAAGCCTTTTACACAGGCGAATACCTCAAAACCCATTTGCAATATCATGAGAGAGCCTTAGCTCGTGGGAAAACAACGCTTCAACATTACGATCGGAAAAGTCATGACGGTCTCATGTACACCAAAGATAAAGTCTATAGACGCACCAATCGTCACATTGGTAAACACAAGAAAACGCTGGCAAAGTTCCCAGTCACTTTGAAAGAGCAAGTTTTGAAAGGGGACGTGCCAGCTGATCTCATCCCCACAATTATTCAAGAAGATCCTCCTCCTCCTCCTGTAGTTACAGAATCAATACCAGAATCATACTCCCGGTCAATAGCTTCCGCATGTAGCACTCCACTGTCTTGTAACAATGACTCGAATTCCATACCTGCTTCTCAACATGGTATTCCAGACTATCCTATGGGCACGAGCCCAGCAATGAGCGATACTCCGATCTCACTAACCGTCAAAAAGAAAGCGCTTCCCATAGACAATGTACCCCCTCCAGTTTTCCCCCAAACCCAACCTTTGTTGAACAGTGGACCGCGCTTTCCCTCAGACATCAGTGGGGGATATGCGAATACCGGTCAAGTACACCCTACATCTCATCCCAACTCTTTTGTCAGCCATCAGCAATATCTTCAACAACAGCAGCAGCAACAGTCTTTGATGATGATGTTGATGGGAAATACTGGCAATTACGGGTACAATGCACTGCCTCAAAATTCTACTGAAAATTCTCCAGTGCCAGCTCATTGGCCTGGTGGATATGGCAGTGGCAATCAGCAGCAATGACGAGTTTTTAGCTTGTAATTCTTATGTGAATAGCATTTTGTAGGTTTTATTTAATTTCGGAATTTTTTCTGCGAATAAAGGCTTTAGCAGTTGAAACAATATGCAAGAGTGCAATGTTATGCAACATGCAATGTGAATATAGACTGTGTTGTGTCATTTTGATCAAGAACTGAGAATGTAGGTTAAAGATTGAAATGCTGCATTTTGATTTTATGCATAAAGTTATCATATAGTTAATTTTCCTTGTCTCTTGTGCTGTGGATTTTAATTATTAATACATGAGTTACGCGGATAGATGAATCATTGGCAATTAATTGTGTACATTTCAGTTCAAAGCAGATGTAGTCATCATCATCTTACAGAACTTCATATGGTTTTCATTGCAGTGATACCACTGCATTGTGTTTCACAAAATGTTGAATACATCAGTAGCTACTTTAATATTTATCAATGGATATGGATTGGATAATGTTTAGTTGCACTGTATAAAAAGCTTCAGGAGTAATGTTTTGTTTTGTTTTTACCATAATTTATTATGAGTAAAAATGCTTTTAGTCTAATTAAATTCTATACTGGTGCAGGTGTATGGTACAGTACAATGATAGTCAATAAATTAGTGAATAAATCTTTTTTTTTTGTAAACTATACTTTGCATTTCATTATCATGGTCCCCCAGGACAATAAATGTTTTGGAAATATTTTGCATACACAGCAATCCATAATCATGCAAATTTTTCTTACTTGTTCTCGTAACTCCACTCTACCTTTTTCCAAATATAGATGGATGATGCCAGATGTAGATAAAAAATTGCTGGGCATTATAAGACTTTTTGTCTTTATTTTTTAAATATTAGCTGCATTGCCAGTGAGGTTTTGTTTGCGCAAGGTTTACTGATATATGAGTTTTGATGATTTTATTGCAATTGCCGTTCGTTTTATAAATTTGAATTTCAATATAGTAATACTTTTAAGTAAAAATGAACGTCCATCCACTTTTGTTGGAACTGGTTAGTCTAATAAATAGCAGCATTAATGGAACAATGGGAGGCGCATTTGTGGACATAATCATTCGGATTATCTTATCATTTCTCGAAATTGGTTTCAGAATTGTGGTAAGTGATTTTCATTCTTATAGTTGGTATAGTTGTTTCAACCAGTTACATTATCTAACGAAAGATTTGGAATGCAATTCAGTTTGTACTAACTAATTAATCAGTGCAAATGACCATGGTAATTATATGCACGTTTAATGAATTGTTTATCAAAAATCATGTGAGTTTTGAGATTGAAATATTGTTTTGCAAAATTGTTCTATCGGCCATATAGTAAGCAACCCTCCCTTTGTATTGCATTAGTAGAGCCAAGTAGACTGATTTCACACCAGCTAAAAGAGCACATTACGGTCTCTCGAAGCGACACAAGATTGCTTCATATTATACAAACATTTATCTCATTCTCTTGTTACAATTGTTTCTGTGTACATTGCTGAACATTTCTTTCATACTAAAAGTTCAAAAGTTAAACTACATATTAAAATGTTTGCTACACATACTGTTGGTTTATTGAAAGCGATATATTTTGTCCTTGTGATCTCCAGTTTCATAATTTTCGCATTCAGTGGCACCTATTCTGGTACGTTAATATTTATCTTTGTTTTTTATTAAGACAGCGTCGATTTTGGGTAAAACAATTGAGGAAAAATATTTAGGAACTCGTTCTTTGCCTTCAACAGACTTTGATGCACATTTAAAGGGAATGTCCGCCTATGCTGCAAATGAAGCGTCATTACAGCATGCAGGTAATTCTTATCAGTATTTGCAACAATCCCCCGCATTCGACCAAATGCTAAGATTCGTTAAATAAATGTGAAAAATATATCAATTTTAGAAACCTCAAGATTTTGGGAGCAGCTTACAAAACGATTAGCATATATGGAACCGAATGAAACTAGCAATAATAATTATTTTACATGAAACCAAAACAAGATAAAAAACTTTTTAACTTTTAGCACACTATTTATATTTAGATTTACGGAAAAACTGTAGCAAGAAATATCTGTTTAATATAATATGCTTTTCGTAAATCATAATTTTTCACATGAAATGTACATAATTTTATTTCTTCCATACCTACAACTACAACAGATTTTAAAAATACACTTTCTGTCTGCCACAAGATTATATGCTTACGACTTTTCTTCGAATAGCTGGGAAATTTCCATACCATACATAATCTATCGTATTATTACGGTGAAAAAGTACCCAAGTAATAGCACGTGTGCACCCAACACAAATAAGGTCAAGAAAGCATTTTTGGTTTTACCGTCATGCATTCACTTTTGTCCTGGAAAACCCCTGCCTGATGTAAAAATAGTCGATGAGCATGCAAATGAACTAACTAAACATTTACTAGACTATCAACAATACAAATCCCATGAATTCATATTTTTAGACTTCAAACTAAACACAGTTTTCAAGTATAAATGACAGGGTAGAAAGCCCATTCCTCACAGTCATTATTTACTACGGAAAGCCAACCACACAAATCAATTCCAAAATTCAATTTACTAAAAAAACAGTATCAACAAAATCCGACAAAATGTTGTTCCCCATTTGTTTAATATTTTTGACTACTTTGCACAAGTTAAGTGCGCAATCTCCTATACCTCAAACTCCTGCACAAAACAATCAACAAACTGAACAAACCTTTCCTGGCTCAGGTACCAATAATTAGCTATCCGATGATTCTATTCAATCACTCATCATCAATTTTTTTCATCTCAATTTTTTTTACATATTATAACTCTTTTTAGCTCTGAATCCCACTTGGAACCTATGGAACCCAGCCTACAATCCATTTTACAATGGAGCCATCATGTACAACCAGAACCAACTCTTTCAACAGCAATTGCAGCAGCAAATTCAACAACAAGTACTCAACTCACAAAAACTGCATTTCCAATCCATAGCCCCATTTATGAATCAGTTTAACACAAATCTCAATGCGGCACAGCAGCTACACTCGGCAAACCTTGCAAACAATGGAGGAGGCACCTATCATGGTTTCACCTTGTTGCAAGTCCTTGACCCCAGTTCAAAACAACCGATCACTCATTATATTCCGTTTAGTGATCAACCGATCGGTTCGTCTGCACCATTTGCACCCCAAGTTGCTGGTCCAGGTGCCCCCCAAAACGCTGGTCCAGGTACTCCTCAAGGTGCTGCTCCAGGTGCCCCCCCAAGTTTCGAAAATCGTCCTATTCCAGTAGCACCCCAGAATTCGGTGAATGGACCGACGGCACCAATTGCTTCATCTTCACAATTGACGGAGGAAGAGCAAGCCATCAATGAGTTGATTGAAATTGCTGAACCAAAATCTGGCAGTGGACCTCAAGATTTATCATTCCCAGTAGTAGGAGATGTGCGAGTGGACCTACCCGCAGAAAAAGATAATACGCCAGTAGAAATTATCGTATTAAGTTGATTTTTTTTTCTGAATTATGGTGCTAGTTAGCTATGTGATGATTTGTACTACACTTTGGAAGAATTTGAATAATAGACTGAGTGAAGTTTTTGCATAACAATATTATGATTTTACGTACCAAGCGGAATTGATTTACATTTTAATAAGTTGCGGGGAAATGACTATGATTGAATAAACATGTTTTTGTTTTTAATATAATTAGTTTGGAATGTTTGAAATATTATTTTTGCATACAATTGAATACTAGAGAATTATTACACATTATAGTGTTTACGTTATCCTGTGTTTTCATCCCCATAGCTTGAGCAACTTGAGCTCCCTCAAACAGCCTTATCTCAAACCGAGGGCTAAGCTTCATTGTATAAATAACCAAAAGGGACAATATTTCACTCAATTTATTTTTAGGTAGGACCAACACTAAAAAATTTTAAGTAGGCAATATTCAATACAATTTCATTTTATAGACACTTGACAAAAAGATGTGGCGGTTTTAGTTTCATTCAGGGCTCAATGAATATTGAGCAACAAGTGTACTTAACTTTGAGTCAGCTAATTTCATACTTTAGTTCGCAATGAAAACTCTACTATTTACACACCTTTTTACCATACTATTGGCTTTCAAAAATGTCAAAATCGTAACATCCACTGATTATGACCAACTTCAAGAATTAGCTGTAGAATTGTCAACTACGGTACAAAGACTGAATGACACACTTAAAAATTTGAGATCCGAATTGAGCATCTGTTGGGCTAAAATAGGTAACTTGTATTTTTTATTGATTTAACATTTATTTCATGGCTGGCTGGTAGCAATGTAATGTGTGATACTGCAGTAAAATGAACATCTTCATTTTGCATTATTATTTCAGATGCAGCGAAAAAAGATGCAGACATATCAAACGTAACACCTGTAGCAACTTCTCCAATGCAAGGAACTTTGGAAGCACCAAAACCTGCTCCTGCGCCAGTAACTGAATATCCAATTTTGTCTCAACTCCAGGAACCAGGACCAAGTTTAGAAAATAAGAATATTTTGGACTCACAAATAGATTGCGGAGTTTATGAATCTGAAGAAACCGAGAATGGGGATAGACAATGGCCATGGATTGTAAGAATTCATAAAAATTCAATCCATGAAAAATATATAGTTCTGGGCTGATCGTAAATTTGTTTCTAACAGGGCGCAATTGGCAAGAAAACTTACGCAGGGTTTGAGTTTTTATGCGGAGCAACTTTTATTGCTAGTGATGCGTTAGTGACATCTGCTCACTGTTTTGATACAGGGTAGAAAAAAACTATATTATACACTTTTTTGCACAAGCTTTAACAATAAATTGGTTTTGGAAACTAAAACTAATGTTTAAATGTGTTGTTTAGGAATGCTTCAGCAGTGTGGATTCCCAAAGCCAAAGTTTTAGCTACAATTTCTAATATTACAATTCATCAATGGTACCAGCCAAATCAGGGATACAATGATATTGCCCTCGTCAAAATCAGTGACGCTTCTAATTTGAAAGGATTCAAAATAGCATGTTTGCCTCCGCTTTTGAAGACAGGAATTGATCCTCCCCTCGAAAGTCAAAACTTTTATGGAGTGGAGTGGAAATTTCGAGAGATAGGTAAAATATAATATATTTCACCTATAGTAGTTGGGGTAGTCGTAATTTAATCCATGATTTAAGTCAATTAGTTGACTCGTTTACGCAATTAAATTGTATTTGAATTGCAGATCCAATTTCGTTCAATCAACAAGACGCTACATTGCAAATGGATAATTTGTATTCCCAAGGAGTTGCATCCAGCCTGTGTGAGCAAATGTATTCTAACGAAAGATGGAAAAGTTTGTTCCCTCATGGATTTCCAAGTCATTCCCTATTCTGTGTTTCAAGCCGAAAGAAAGTTTGCCAGGTAACTTTCTCGTTTTAATTGATGTTCAAAAAACTTTAAATGCGGATCTCCGTAAACAAAAATGTGTTTTATGCAATTTAGAGCAACTCAGGAGTATCTTTGTTTGCCTGGAATGAAGCAAAAATATCATTTCTCTCCGGAATTGCCGTTTTGACCGCAAACTCGTGCAAATTCGACGACGACGAAAATGACCCAGATTTTCTTCAGAAGCATATACACAATAGCAGTAGCTATCGTTTACCCTTGTACACAAATGTGTACTACTACAAAGACTGGATTTTACAAAATTTGTAAAGCATGAAAACCTCGTATTGCAATTAAAGAAGCTTAAAGCATTCAAAACTACAATCTATTATATTCTGAAGTCGTATTCTGATTCCACATAAAAATTCCTTCAAGCGAAAAATAATATTATTAAAGTTCGTTAGTTAGTTAAAACAAACAACGGCTCATTACTGCTTCAAATGTGTGCTCACAGTAATGAAATTAATTCCACTATTCATATTCGTACATTTAATTTGTTACATCTTTATTCACAACGACGCACAAGCGAAACAAAGGAGCGTGAAATTGCAAATCTTTGAATGAACACAAAACAGAAACCGACATGTGGGCTTGAATCAATCTGAAATCGGAAAACTCCTGTTGTGCGTATATGTAGAATGCTATATTCCACCTTCTTTTATGTTAGTTAGCTACTCTGTTAGTTGCTCATCCATTGGAACAAAAACATATCCAGGAGGGGTGAAATTCATTCACTTTTTCTTCTTCCCAATTTAACTAAATATGAACTTGGTTCATCACTTGTGTTTGAGATTTGGTGCAAGGCAATACAATGATAATGAACTTGTATAGGTCCATAAGCAAGTGTCATTGTTATTTCATAGAGTCTGGTAACATTTAATTTTGTGTAAACAAACAAAGAAACTCCACAGGTAGCTATTTCTCTTGTTACAGGTTGCTTACTCGTTGTACAACTTCATTTCTACCGGGAACAAAGGGATTCCTTTCTTGGTTTTCGGGTGCGTTGCAGAAGTAAACTGGGTACAAAGTTGTGATTTACGACGTAGTGTCTTGCCAGAAATCGGTATACTAGTCAAGTCAGAATTGATACTTTTTTCCAAAACCAAAACCAGAGATCAGAATCGGGAAAATTTCTTTTAAAAATTTGGAAATTTTCGTTTAGTTACCAAAATTACAAAAAAAAAACACTTGGTTTAAGTTATCCACAAAAAATCAACTTGTTCCCGCATTTAATGTACAAAAAAAAAACTTGACGTAAACCGAGAGTATTTATGCAAAAGGAGTAGTCAACATTTTTTCATTTTAAGCTCAATAATTTAAAAAAATTCTTGTTAAAAGCCAAAATCAAGCCCAAAATTATGTTTTGAACCAAAATTTATGACTACACAAAAAATCATGTTCAAGCAAGTGACACATAGTTTTAGTGACTAAATACATAATTCCAAAGGGGCACAAGAAAACATCAGTCACTAACTTACAAGCTGGCTATTATGATTTCGGGACTCGGTGATGATACCAGTGTGCACATTCGTATGGGCAACAAATAAACAAAAGGCTTGTTTCTTTGCGTGGCTCACACACACAGTAGTGTAATATTGTGCGCTTTTATTTACCATAATGTTTGTTGGGCTATATTGAAACAGCACACCGCATGCATACATAAGGAAGAAAAGAGACACATCGTGCCTCGTCATGCCAGATGTTGAATTCGTGGGAATTCATGTACTCGACTTTTTCCACTAACTATTATTAAACCAGTCTTTTACGTACATTGCTCATTTTTCACCAAAAATTCACCTCAATTCTCAAACCACTATAAAACTTGCATCATCAAATTCCATGCAGATTATCGGTTAGTTTGTAAACGTTTCTGTCTTCACATCAATTTTCTCTGGTGCATTCAAATTAATGTCCTTTCCAAAATGTGTTCGTTGTCTTGTGCGGTTTCGTTGCATTGTCATTCATTCATTTGTGTTTATCGTTCTGAAAAAGCAAGGCGAAATAAAACATGATTTGGGCTTTTTTTTTGCATCCAGTAGTTAGTTAGTTGGATACAGAAATTAAAGGGCTCCAACTGGTTCCTCTATTTTTATGCAACTTTTATATAGTCACTGTGTAGGTATAGGCTCGCTATGTTGTAAAATGTGTGCTTACCTGGCTTCACAGATGAATGAGTGCAACATGTAAACATAGTTAGTTAGTGAACTGGCTGCTTACCACCTGGGCTTTGGAATTCGGAAGTTGAATTTTGACGGCGTGGAGAATATACATATACATGAGCTCATACCCGTGTCCTCACTCATTCACTTCTATATTATGTATTTGTAACGGTCTTGAATGAGATCATTAAAGTCTCCCTCTGTGCCTATGTAATTATGTGTGCACATATGCTGCTAACTAACTTTAACTAGATAGCTGTGTCCTATATGAAAGAAATGAGGTGTTCTCAGGATAATTACTACAGTAGTGGCTTGTTTACTACAATTTCAATGTAAGCTGCTGCAAACAAGTAGTGGATCAAATTATGGTCGAATTTTTACCCATACACGGTACAATTATCCTTAGTGAGGGAAAATAAAGGAACAGTTAGTTCGTTAGTTAGTAAGAATTCTGGAAATAAAGTGAATAATTCTTCGCAAAATTAATGATATTGTTATTTAGTAGAAATTTTTGTGCTATTTAGATAATGTCAAGGATGATTGCTTTTGCTTCTGATTCTGTACAAAATTAGAATAAATGATAATGGAAAGGGAAAAATATAGAGTTGTAGATACAAGATAATAATGTCATTTGTGTTCTCCTTGGTTGAATCAAGTATAATTTGCGCCTTTATGATTATTCTAGTTGCCAGATTTTGTATCTGAGAATCTATCATCAATGACAATCATCGCGTGCATTCAAAGCATTGGCAATTCATTTTGTCAAGTCAGTACAGAAATGGATCGTAATGGTGCACTAATAAGCATGGAGTGTAACATGATGAGGCTAGTTTCACAAAAGTTTATCAATTAAGTATAAATGAATCCACATGGTGTGCCTATTGTGACCCATGTGTGCAGGTATGCCAGTGTGAATTGACGTGTTGAAATATAAACCTTCATCTATGAATTGGAGTTTGATTGGGCATACTTTCTTTTGTAAAAGTTTTCACAACTTTATTTGTATGATGTGCAAGTACTTCATGCGGAGACAATTTTTTATGCTTTGTCTGGGTTGGCCAGGCATTAATCTTGAATGAATACAAAATAAATTTCTGCAAAACGGCATATTTTTCCTTTAAATCATGGATTTCGTTGCACCAAGTGTCAAATTCAAAATTCGTACAAATTCATTTTCAAGTAATTTTTCAACTTTCAGGCCATTTCTGAGAATTATTTTGGAATGAATGCCAATACCACTTTAAAAACGTTACAATTATGCTAAAAGAGATGAGTACTTGAAGTGAGGGTGAGTAACAATAAAAATGATGTCTTAAAACCATTCCTTACTCATATGGAGAGAGAGCCAACTTGCCTTACTTTCTGTGTACACTACACGCACTAACTAAACTCTAAAAAACTGTTACCACTACTAACTTTAGTAAGTAAAGTCTTTGACTCCAACTAGCTTAAAAAAACATCATTCCTATCATTTCATCATCCCATCATCCTTCCTACCTTGTGTATGATAAGTGGGGGAGGGATCCAAAAAATACACTCGTAGTTAGTCAGTATTGAAAAAGCCCATACCCTTATGTTTTCCCATAGAACATGCACATTCGTGTATGAAGAAAGCAGAAGGAAAATTTTACTCCTCTCTCATTCTGCCGGTGAGACTCTTGAGTTCCGGTTAAAAATTCTGTTTACCTGATATTCACGTTTTGAGACATTTCACGCCACTAATTAACCTTACTACTTGAATGTGCATTGACAGTTTATTCGTTTTGTTTCATATCTACGCCACTTAACAATTTTATAGATACGCCAAATGCCCTAGGCGCGTGTTAATGATAGGTGAGCCATTCGACTGTCATCTTTCGTATTGACGTTTCAAGTGATAAGTAATTAGAGCAATTAGATCGCCAAGTTGAAAATGAGTATTCAAAATTCTCACTACTACCATGCACCAGAAGAGTTCTCGAATTACCAAAACGGACCATACCCCAACTCTTATTACCCAAATGTTGACAACAGTGAAAACTATAATAGTCATTGTGCCGGACATTCATCATTGTTGGGCCAAGAAAACTCAAATGGTGGCAGTGATCCCTATGGCCAGGAGATAATAATTAGTCCTCATCATCATAGTAGTGGTGGTGTTTATGGTGATGATGTGGTTCACGTTGGTTCAAGCTCTCAAATTATTCACCGACCGGAACCGAATGGATTTCATTGGGAGGATGATCGGTCCATGAGTAGCAGTGGTTGTCAACGAAGTCCTTCTTGTGATTCCTTTTCTTTGGATGGGATTACAGGACCGGGTTCTTTGGATTTTGACAGTTTGTCCAAAAATGGGAGTCATATTAGAAAGAAAGGGGTTGGAGGACGAAGAAAAAGTGAGAAACCACCTTCACCTATGGTTATGAAGAAAAGGCGGGTTGCTGCCAATGCCAGGTATTTTTTTACTTTTCGGACGCAATGGACACTGCGTTTTTTGTTTTCAATCACCGATAAATTTTGTTAGTAGAGCCAACCCAATGCTGCACATTCATATTTGTGCGTGCAGCAAGTAGTTGCTTCTACTAACCACGATAAATTGGTTTCGTTGTTAATCCGATTAATCCGATATATCAAAGGGCAAAATCCGATCTCATGAAGCGAAGTAGTCTAATGGTCAAATTCTTAAGATTGTTGTATTTGGCGTTTGTTTATCGTATTATCTCCACCTGATTTCTTCGTTCAACCTTCGGGAACCATTTTAAGTTTTATTTCAAGTAATCTTGAATAAGAAATTTAAGTCTATAATTG
>Ga0210040_10005172_pt1 | contig 16709 bp, 7 predicted proteins | sample CryGeyCG12114_NA_FD_185462 | JGI IMG/M metagenome (GOLD analysis project Ga0210040, IMG submission 185462) | Groundwater microbial communities from aquifer - Crystal Geyser CG19_WC_8/21/14_NA (SPAdes) (version 2) | ecosystem: Environmental > Aquatic > Deep subsurface > Groundwater | place: USA... | reverse complement strand
AACAAGGCAAGTCATTGTAATAACGCACCTAACAATACACCTCAGAGTTTCTTACTACACTTTTTGTTGTTCTCTAAAGAAGGTCAGTTTTTCTTCCAAAATGTATGCGAGGGTGAATTTTGTGTACTTGTTATTATTTACTACCGTAATCATCATTATGAGGCCACCGTTGAAAATGTGAGCCAGTAAAAGTAATGTTTATTATGAGTAGTGTATCATTATGGGAAACATGGAGCCACCTAATGTAAAGTGATCTTAGATTGTAAACCTACAATTCAGGAGGATTCAGTAGTCTAAATACTGGCTGTCTGTTTGCATTGGGTTTGTAAAAAATAAGCATCACTGAAAAATGCCGGGTTTGGTAGTGTAACCCTAAACCATTAGAAATATTTGGAGCAATTCTCCCAAAAAAGAGGAGGATGTTTTTTTTGTCAAATGAAATCAATACACTCTTCACATTAGTTGAAACGAGGACTATACTTTTGTGTTTGCTCTCAGCTCCTCTCCTGTATTCACCCTGTATTGTCTCTCTATATTTGCAGGTCTCACGGATGCTCTGGATCAAATTTAAAGGGGAATGGTACATGTAGTTTCACAAGTTGGCAGCAAAATGACAATGATCGTATCACATCATCTATCATGTCATTTCCTGAACTTAAGAACGTGGGCTCCTTCTGTGATGAGAGCACTCATAACCGTAACGCACCTACAAAACATAATTTCATTTGTGAAGGAAAGTCCACCTCGGAAGTTATATACTCCCATGCCGACTTCCATGGGTTACCCTACAGGTAATATTAATACGTTTCAAAATGATCAAACAGTTGGGATATAATAAAATCAGTTTGAGTAGTTGGGTTTGTAATAGACTCTATATTCATTTATATGACTGGAAATCAAATCTTTCATGTTCGTAGCTTTGAACTGGGATTAGAAAATCTAATCAAGGTAGAGAGCGTATTGAAATTGGAACACGAGCTTTTAATGAACTAGGTTGTATGTGTGCATCACGTTGGGAAATCAATTTTTCCAGCAGATGAAAAGTGCTGAGAGGTGAGTTCATTAGTTATTACTTGGAAATAGGAAACAAACACAGTCATTAACTGACAATGTAATGTCCGTTATGTATTCGTGAATGATTTTCTTGAAAATGAGTTAAAAGTATTCCTTAAACCCATTTGTATATGCACCGAAAATATCCCATCCGATGTTTAATGGTTCGTGAGCTACAGTGGGACAAAGAATCCGGAAAAAATAGGTCCAAATCAAGATCGAATTTTCGAATTTTCATTCGGGAAATAAAACGTAAAAACGGCAGAGATCTTCTTTATGTTTTCCCATCTATATGTTCATTTTTTTCACGAATTTCGGCATTGTGATGCGCAACGGCTCCATCGGATTACAATATTTTGGGGTATATACTAAGTAAGGGGTATTAGACAGGTTTTCTGTTCGTTTTCAGAAACATTGTTTGCAAACTTATTTTGGATGCACATTGTGAGTCTAGATAATAGTAATATATTGTAAGTAAGTAAAGTCGGTTGATTATCAAGACTAATTAGTAAGAGAGCTAAAATCCGCACAAGTAGCATATAAAGTAGTAGACAAGAAGAGAAGCGAAAGCTTATGAGGAAAATTTGCATACATAGAACTTTTGGGTAGACTAGGAGAATATCAGAGCTATACTTGTTCCGGCAATGAGTATCAATAATGCGGTCTAGGAGCGGCGGTGCACCTAGTATAGTACTACATATTGAAAGGCTCGAGTCCTGACAATTTATGAAACCACTTTAACTTGTTATGCAAACATTCAAGACTCTGTCAAAAAATAATGAACTGATTTATATTTATAAAGGGAAGGGAAAAAACCTAGATATATCGTTTTCATAAAAGTTTGAAAGGAAATCAGCGATAGTATCATCATTAGTGAGAATAGGATTTGAGTAGAAAAGCTAGTTTTATAAAATTGAAGGCTCTCCAGATACGAGTGAGTCAAGTGAGCATAGAGGATTTTTTGTATCATGCTGTAAGCTGTAAAAAGTATCCATGCGGACATGGTTAAAAGTAGATTGCATTTTGTAATAAAAGGGTTTTGATCTCTATAGTTTGCCTACCAGCATGATTGGACGAGTGAGTCAAGTTTAAAACTGAGGTATGATAAAGCAAAGCAGAGAAAGCTATGATAATGGTAGTGGTAGTAATTAATTGGCAAATATGGTCGCACTCTACCATTATTATTTCACCAGTAGATTCCCCAAGGGTACAATTTGCATTAGAAACCAAATAGTTTGCATGTATTGTGGGAAAGACAAACTGTTATTGTATTAATATTATGGTGATGTCTTTGTCGATTTGCGATTTTCCAACTGGTATCACCGAAACGCACATTTAATTTGTATTCAGGTCTCTAGGGTGCACACAATAGCTGCTGGAACGTGTTACCACTACTTGAGGCATAGAAACAAATGAGTTCTGTTCTGTGTGAAACCTATAGTGTCTCCATGAGTTGGAGAATATAGGTCTATTATAATTTGCGTATGTTTGAAAAGGAATGCAAGAGAGTAGCTTATAATAAATAGTGAGTAAGTAAGTAATGAATGTGTATAATTCTTGGCTCTCAAAGTTCACTGAGAGTCTTGCTAGGTATTGTACAAACTAACTATCTAGAGGGGAAATTATTAGGAAACTTTATCCGAGTTGTTAGTTAGTGGTTAAAATAATGGATATATTTGCCTGAGAAATGGTCTCAGAAACAATAGCTGTTATAATTTTGTGATAAGGAATGTACTAGAATGCGGTAAGTTGAATATCTTCACCTCAAAGTAATAGAATCGTAAATGTCAACTTGTGTTTTCTTTTGCGAGCGATGCAATGAATGGATGGAATGAACTAAGGATTGCACAATATATATACAATATGAGAACATGATTTATATATTTGATCAAGTGGATTGGATTTTGGAGGAACATAGTATGACAAAAAGTCGTGTTTGCAGAGACTCAATACCTTTTATTATTATTATTTTTGTCTGCACCATGTCTCCAAGGCATATGGGATCAAAGGTAGAACTCAATTTGAGAGCTTTAGGACAAATGTGAAGTAAGTTCTGAAAAATACAGAAGCTCTTGTAATGCGAAAAGAAGCGCAATGCAGTAATAAGCTGCTGCTTCAGTAGTCAATGTGTTCACAAAAATTTTTTTTGTTTCCTCATTACTGTGGTAGGTTTACTTTTTCATGGTGATTTGTCCATGTAATGACGTATGTGCATTTTTATTCACTCACTGACTGACTGATTTATCTATACTAGATTTTCAGGAGGATAATTGAATCAGATGAGAATATTGAGTTGGGTTGGCTGTTTGATTTTAATATGTAGAGAATGTATGCGATTTTATTTTGCTTTGAAACTTGAAGTCGAGAGCAAAAAACTCTGCGCAGTTAAAAAATACATCAAATGGAAGCTGAAAGTATTTTTTTTGGTCTAATCAAGATCAACAACTATTTCCGTCTGGCTTCTGGTCAGTATTCCAAAAAGAACCAGGCTTGGATTTTTAAAAATGTTATGCTACTCTGGGTATCTACGGGGTTGGATTTCTAAACATTTTGCTTCTGTGGATATCTACAGAGTTTGCTAAGAAAACTTTAAAACAGTAGTGCATATAAATGTCCCAGTAATTGTCTCCAATGGCCTGGATTTTGTGCCTCTAAATATTTTTACTGTTCAGAGTGATTTTGTTTAAAAGTTATTTACGTTCTAAAAGCCCATTAAAATCATATCATATGCACAACATGCAATGAGTGTGGGAGACTGGGACTTTGTAATGTAGTTTAGTTGGAAACCAACGGACGTAATGATTTTACATCCCGTATCATATATAATTTTGGATTTCTTAATTACAGAGATGCCACTGCACCTGTTCCTGCACCAGAATTTGTTGTCAAACAAATTATCCAGCCCCGGTTCATTGTGCTTTTCGAAGAAACTGGAAACATGAACTTAAGGGTACGTCTGCATAGTTCGAATTTGATCAATAAAAATTCAAGAAAGTAGGAGCTCAAGTGTGCTCGAGAAAAAAGCTGTGTACAACTTTAAATTACAATCTAAGTGAGCATTCAGCTGCTGCAGACGTATAATCAAATGAAGATCTGTGTGAATCAGGCGCAGTTAGTTAGTTATAAAACATTCAAAAGGCACCAGAAAAAAGTCACATTTTTTACGATCGATTTATCGAAAGTATTTTCCCGCACTGACTGCTATGCTGCAGAAGCTGGGAAAGAGGAAAACTTTTAAATACCTATGTGTGCAAACTTTCTGCTGCATTTTAATGTTTCACTCATATCACTATATCATACAGTATGTGTCCAGGGGAAGACCACATTTTTTTTTGCCCAGAGGAGACAAAAAGTAGTGGGTTTTTAATTTCCCTGTGCTGTAGGGACAAAGTGAATGAATAGCCGCATTGAAACTTAAGTACGTCAATTAGGGGTGGAAATATGCCAGTCGTTAGTTAGTAAAGTGAATACAAGTGCAAGATAACATTATTGACTGACTGGTTATGCAGAGCAGGTTTAGGTAGGAACGAGTAGTTAGTTAGTAATCATAGAAGCAAAGTAATTTATTGCCTGTACTTTTGGTCATTGTAACATAATCATTGTTTTCTGATTACTCCTTCCTGTTTGAATTTGATGGGCTTGAGAGCTCCACATCCCATGGTAAGAGAGTTTTAAAGATCACTCGTGGACTAGGAGTGGAAGCCGTTTGTATGCAAATTTCTCATGTTTTCCATATGTATATGTCAGTGCACAGCTAGTAGTTAAAATCGATTAGGTTCGAGCTCTTTGTGTATAGTTAGTTAGGTTTGTAATGGATTACAAAGAAAGTAGTGTGTTGAGTAAGATTATATTATTGGGACATGTTGAGAACAACAGTGGGAGAGCCATTCAAGTTTCCAAAAGTTTATCTACTCCATGTAATTTATGTGCTGATGAATGCCATTATTTCTTCCAAAGGGTCGTCCCTCAAGCTTGATCAGTTTTTCGGATACATTGGTTTCTTTAAAAAACAAATAAACCCTTGTGTTTCATGTCGAGCTTAATATGTTTTGTTTCAAAACAAAAATAATTAACATATGTAACTAACCAACTTAATCTGTGCGAAACAATGAAGCACGTACAAAAAAGTACAGAGCAATATTGTTTCAATGAAATAGAAACTTAACTTGCTTTTAGTCTCTATACAAAGGAAGTTTATTTGCTTGTTTGTACGAATAGTGAATTTTAAAAATGCGTGTCGGGTAGTTATATCAGAATAGGGCGCTTTCTTCTTTGTGCAATTTACATGGCTAAACAATCTAATCTTGTTCTTATTTGCGTGCTAGGATGTTTGGAAGTTTCTGAAACTGGCTGTACGGAAGTTCATCAAATATGACCTACCAACCGGAACAGAAGTGGGAATGATTAGTGTGAATACGAATGACGTGCGGGTGCTATCGAATGTGACTTCTTTACAATCCATTAGTCTGAGACGAGCGTTGGCTGACAAATTGCCCAACTACCCGAATGTCGATAGTGGCGGGAACATCTCACTTCGTCGAGGCATCTTTCAAGCTGTCGAGGTAATGGCGGAACACAATGTTTAAAAATTACTTGTTGGCTCACAGTGAGAGAAGGATAGGGAAAAATCCGCAATCTGTATTTGTCCAGTGGATACTATTTTCCCACTATTATCATGTAATCTCATAAATGGATTTTCTCTTGCCTTCGCAATCGTTACGCATTATCTTTGTTCCTTTTCTTGGGCAATCACTTGAATTGAAAAGAGTGGCTGTGGTCATTAGGTAAAAAATCTTGGCTGTAGTACTAAAATTCAATGTGTGCGAAGGTTACAGAAATCCTGTGTTAAAAAGCCGGGACAAAATGGTAATTGAATATCGAACCATTATGCAGACATAGTGAGTTTGAAAGGCAACGATATCGTGTATTATTCATCTGAAACAGGAAATTAAAATTTAGTCACCAAAGATAATAGGAATTTTAAATATTGATTCCTGCACGGATCAATCAATAGTAGCCATATGCTTGCTGTAAGGAGCGTTATGTTCGTGTGTTGCTAAAGTGTAAGAAAGTTTTTTTTATCCTTTAGTTAGTTACAGTGTTCAGATAAGGTGAAGTGGTCAAGGAATTCAAAATTTATCACACACGTCGAAACCCTCACTAGGGAATTAAAAAAGAGGGCATGACTTTTTCACTTGATGCACACGACATGTGTATATATATGAAACTAACTATACCTATCACATGGGTAAATTTTCACGGGCAAACATCCATCCGTATATAGTGTGTTTAAATGTTGATAAGTAGTGATAATGTGTTTAGACGGGTCATGAAAGCCATATCAAACTGTTTTCACATTTACTATTGCACAGGAAGTTGCCAAACGGTTGCTACTCACTTAAATATATACTTACTTGAGGAGCAAGCTAGTTTATAGCTAGCGGACTGAACTAGAGCAGTATGTTTAGCAGACTATATATGATGATGGTGATGATAACGGTGGCATGAGAGTTTGGATGGAGCTATAGCTAGCTCGTTGACGAGATGAGAACTTTGGACATGAAAACAAAGTTGTAGTTTATAATGTCTTCGTTTTTCATGCAAACCCGTGTTGGGTTTGTTGAGCATGCCACTATTATTATGACTATAGTTTGGCGAGCCCCACCTATTTGCTCATTAATTTGCAATGAATCTTCTTTTATGACAAGCATTAAAGCTCCTGGAGAAGGACCGTGTAATACGATACAGAGCTCTTTGTATGTACATAAGTTCCATGATAAAATGGGCACGTAAAAAAAGATCAACAAAGGAATGAAATGTTTTACGACATAATGCTGTGGTGTACCTTACGAGTTGTACAATGTATGCTTCCACACATGCTCTTTAGGTTATGCATTATATAGCATACATTCCATTCCCAACTTCGCACTCACTACAGTTTTCAACAAAACAAACCAAACGCATGTCATGCAATCTAGCAAATATATACAGTGGAAGAACCATTCCATTTCATTCTCGTCATGATGACCACATGAGCTTATTTGCTATTGTTACCCATCTATCTATAGAGTTTGTTATCACGAGAAATTTGATTCCTTCTCAATTATTCCGGGAAAAAAGTAACTAACTTGTGAGAGTTTGTTATGTTGACTTTTAATCCGTACCTTGGTTTCCCTACTTATTCGGAACCTACTTGGAAACGGTATCGTATTCTGTAGTCAGTGCACACGTTCATGTTACAGTAGTCAAGGCATGATTGTAGTTAGTTCGTTGAACAATGTCATCCGATCAGGAGAAACTTAAATCTGTCAATGAACAAGCTACCGGTTTTCACTCATTAATTCTTACCGATTCATTGTAGCGTTAAAAATAATTAGCAAGTTGCGTTATTGAGCTCATTGTGAACACTGTTATTAATAACACAATCAAACTTGAATACTCCAGTTTATGGTTACTAAATCCGGAAATCACAGGGCTTTGTATGTTAGCGAAATTCATTATTTTGTTTTACTTCGTACGTATTTGCCAATTACCTATTAACATTATATAACAAAACAGTATTTTCAGAAACAGTACGGATTCAATTTTTGCGATTTTTATTAGGCGCAGCCTTGCCATGTCGTATTTTTTTGTTCAAATAAAATTACAGGTCTCACGCGCCGCACTATTTACTGTTTTAATCTCTGTAGAATCGGGTTCTATACTGTATTGACCAAACTCCGTGCAGTTTCATCATATTATACTGTTGTACAGTTTTGTTATGTGATGTTTTAATGTTCCTTTGTAGTTGCCACCGACTGACAATACATTTTTTTACGCAGGTGTTGAAATGGAATGGTGGCCGAGCCGCTGGCTCAGTAATCATCCTCGTGAGTCAAGGCACGGTTTCAGGCACGGATTTGGAAGCCTCTCTGGATTTATTGAGAAGAGAAGAAGTCTCCGTGGCTGCTATTGAGTATCCATCGTTGGGTGAGTTTAATTCTCCGAGCTTCTTCAATTTCACTAACTATATAGTGCTTGGTTGGTTTTACCAACTTCATGTATGGTGGATAGAAGATTAGTAGCCAACTAACTAACTGAACTGTAGTATGTAGTACTACTGGTAGGTTTTACTTTTCCCCGGTACCATAACGTTACATGCCCCAGTCTGAGGAAACATTACTTACTAGACAACACATAGTTCTCCCAATTTCTCTGGCTTGAACGAATATGACAGTGAGATTAATCTCTCACCAGTTGAGGAAGTAAATTAACCAGTAGTCCCATGAAGCTTGGAATGAAAACTTAAACTAATGAAGATTGCACGCAACTAGGAAATGTACACTGGAGTGTGTAGTAATCCGACTTAATGGCTCTCAATGCACTCTCACTGTTCAGTTTGTGTGCACAGAAATAAAATAGAAAAAGATGGATGAAGATCGTTTGTTATTTTAGGATTCCACAGCTGAACGACGTATTTATTTTGAGTAATCGTGGTTTAGTTAGTTAGTGCAAAATAAATTGTTAAATATAGCTGGGTAAGTTAATAAGTTACGATTACGAACATTTTTGTAATGCAGTTTTTGAGGAAAACGTACAGAGCGGGTTATTAAATCACAGTCATTGAAATGATGCGAAGGCCGTTGAAAAACTACAACAGTTATTATGTCCTATTTCCGACTCGACTACTATGTATTTAATGTGAGTTAGTTCATAGGATGGAGAAAGTTATTAATATTTTAGCCGGAGATAATGAAATTGGATTTTGAAAGGAACACAACGAGAATCAACACTCATATACACAAGTACCTACCTAGTTGTAGGTTCGTTGTGCCATAGTTGTTGTGCGCCCGACTTTTCTTGTTCAATAAATTGATACATTTCCTGTCAGCACGGGGAAAGTTGATAAAAAAAGAAAACGGGTGGAGGAAGTTACTAGAATTGAAGAGAGATAGAGTTATTGAACAAAAGAGTTGTTCCAGGCACACAAAAAGTAGGTTCATAGTTGAGTGTGTAATATGAAGATAAGATTAACTGGGAGAACTAAACTTGCTGTTTGTAGTACACGGATTTGACCAGTGTTATAGTATATATATGGGTACGAGTACTTATCCTTTATGAGAAAGATAAAGATTTGCAACTTTTTTTTCTTCCTTGTATGTATATAGGCGATGGGAAAATCGCATTTCTGTCAGAAGGAACTAATGGACCTCATTTCGAGATTCGAGAGAAAGGAGTGGGACCCACGACACACATGTCCACTTTTGTGCAACTCGTCAATGCCTTTATGGCAATTCAGAGCTTCTTCTTCAAAGAGATCTCATCCGCTTGGCCCGTCATGGTAAGTACTAATACAAGCATCAAATTGTACATGTGTAGTAAGTGGAGTGAGAGTAGTAAAAGTATAAGGAAAAGGAGCAAACTATGTGTGTTTCTCATATCGGCCCTCCGTTCTTGGAACAGGAGGATTGGACTGTTTGGGAAACGAATTTTGTGTCCTATTGTTGAATTGTCGTCCGACAGGAAATGTTTAACTATTTCTAGCACATTTAGATTCTCAGTATTTGTCTGGGATCGTCCGAAAGTAATTCGTCTTATCTGTAGCTCTGTTTGTTAGTACATATCTTGTCATTAGTTCAATAGAGTTGTCCATTTTGCGAGCCTCGTGTTGGGGAGCTGAAGTTTGTTAGAGTGGTATGCCATTACGTATTGATTTAAATATGGGAAATTATATCTTTTTGGTGGTTATAGCTGTCCGTTCATATGAATTTATAGCTACCATTGGTACTAACAATCTCATATCAGTTTTTCCCGTATGTTCTTTGAGACGATGCGATAGACATAAAAGTCAATAATTTGAGTTCTATGGTCAGCTTGAATGAATGAATTGAGTATTTACGGACTCGCTGTATAGTTAGTTGAGTTGCCTGTCATGTATTTATGGGGGTTTGTATAGGTCGTGTCATGGGTTGTAGTTTTTCTTTGTCCCAGGTCTTTGGAAACAAGTGCTGTTAGTTTTTTTTTGTAGAAATAGCGTTTGCCTATGTTCTGCATGCATGAGTTTCTGCTTGGAACCTGTCTAAAACTCACTCCATGCATGCAGGAATATAAATAGGCAGTGCATGCATTCAATTCAAAGTAAACAAACTGTTGTAATCGTATAATATTTTCCCCTGGAAAAAATTGAGCGAAAGGCAACGTCAAGATAATTTCTGCATGTTAACGAAACCTTCACTTTTTGGACCCAAGTTTTCATTATTCATTTAAATTACCGGCACGCTACCCTATCTTATCTCATTTGAATAAAAATTTGAGTCCCCCAGACTCTCAAGAGATGGGAAATGACTCACTTTGGTAGATAAAATCGTAAACTCGTCTAGTACTGGGAGCAATCAGTCATTCACATGCCATCGTTGATGAAAATGTAATTACAACTGGAAGGGCCAGTATAAATGAAAAAGCTCCCATAGTTTGGGTTTCCCGTACACTCGTAACATCCCATCATGCAGTGGAGATTAAGTCAAATGAGCCATATGATTCAAAAGCATCACTTTCCCTCTTTTGTATTACAATTCCACATAGACCTATCGTAACAACAAAAAGTACTCATTCACACTTCACCAAACGGAAAAAGAGTAGTTAGTTAGTTAGAAGTAAGTAACGTATAGTAGTTATTGTGAGATTTTCATGTGGCAACCACTGGGTGAGTGATTTTCCCCTCTCCAGAAAAAAAATTTTGTAAGTGGGGATAATGTTTGCAAATGAGATAACTATAGGAGCGATTTGGGCCGCTCGTTCTCTCCTACCCGATCATTTATTCATCATCAAACATACATAGCAGTCTGTTTGACTGATGCAATGCTTTTATGGGAATGTTATCATTCCCTTTAACATTGTTATCCCTTGATAGTTTGATCAAACGAGTTTCCTTCTGTGTTCCCCCATTTGTAGGTTCATCAAGCCGAGTACAAAGGAGACTCAAGATCATACGTGGAAGCCAATTTCAGTTTCGAATCCTCAGCCACTCAATCCCCTGCAGAGTTCTTCATTTACACGTCCAACCCGAATGATCCCAAGATTAACAGTGTGGAACTCACCAGTCCTAATGGAGCACAGTACACAACTCAACAATCAGACTTGCATGACATCAGTGTCATCAAAATAGATGCTTTGATCAATGAGGTAAAGTTTACAAGGGGAAAGAAAACTTTTAACATTTCTATATATCAGACATGTCTTGCGATTCCATTCCATTCGTATTTCACTTATCATGGCCGACGATATAGTAACTTGAGTAACTACTACTCTTCTCACTGGCAAACTGTGCCACTAACTATATATGCGGAGTGAATAGTTTTTATCTTGGAATAGGAATATGCAATCACAATGTGTATCACACACGAGCTCACGTGAGACCAATGTATGAAGAGATGAGAATGGTGATGGCACTTGAATGCAAAGTGTGTCCCTTCAAAAGAGATATTCCAATGTGGGAATAATATATTATCTATTCGTCGTATGAAAAAAATGAGCAAGACAGTCACTTTTTCCGGGAAAAGTAAAGGTGCAAACCAAACCACATTTGAGGAGAACGAGAGGATCAAAAAGTTTCTTTGAACTTTTTTTTGCGCTTCTTTGAACCTTAAAAAGACATTTCTACACACACAGTCTACAGGAGCTTTTAATATTTCGTGGACCTAGCTGATCATGTACAACATGCATGTTTTTAGGTCGCCATTTGTACATGTTATAGTTGCAGTTGTATCATGATGATGATGATGATAGGACTTTTGTTTGAGTAACTTACTTGCTGTGAGTACAACACAACACCACTCTCCGGTGTACAGAACGTGTCATTACTCACGGGTATTTTTCCACCCAAGTGTCAGAACTAGTGAAGGACAACTGTATGCGAACAATGGCGGGTTCGTGCACAAGGTTAATTCATCAAGGAAAAACTTACTGAGGCTGTCAAAATATGTTTTGTAATTCCTTTTTTTTTTCTCTTCTCGTTTTCACCCGTCCAGGGTGGGTATGATTAGCAAGTACTACTTGTATAGCTTATAATTAGACAGACCTAGTGACAACAATAGTATCAGCAATGACTTTTCACCGTTTTTTCTTTAACTATGCATCATGATTATTTATTCTTTTGGTGTGGAAGGATAAATGATTGATTGCATTGGAATTTGTGTACCTATAGGCTCCTTTGTGTGTGATGGTTCGAGTTTTGTAGTGTTACAACGTGTATGCAAGAGAAGGAAATAGATTAGTAGTAGTAAACAAGACATTTATTCGTATTCAGATGGCTGTGTTTGTGTCGTGAAGTTGTGCATGAAATGGTTGCAAATATGTATGTAAAGGGAAAATAGAATTTTTGGCACGACCAATATTTCACAAGTGACAGACTAGCGTAAAACAGGGAAACATGATGAAGGAGGGCTAGTGAGCTGAGACGGGATGAGATAGGTTTAAGAGCGGGACAACAAACGGGGTACAGAGGATGGAGCTGTGTAGTGAATGCCCATGGATGCATAGCATGAATGAAAAAGGGTATAAAGATGTGACTATAGGCGCCTTTGTGGATTAATGTTACCATTTTAGACATAGAATCTGTGGAAAAAACATGTCCAGGGATGAACTATTTTTATGCTGTGTTCAACAGTAAAACTCTGTGTGTCTGGTCTGATGTTTAGTAATCATTCATTCTGGTATGTTGTGTGTCGATAAGCAAACAGGGATGGGAAGAGAATCCAAGTCTCAGTTATTTTTGGGGCTTCCGTATGCTTTTCTCATCATTATTGGTCTCTCCCTCGGACTCTTTTATCCCGATCTTATTCAATGATTATATCTTTTAGTTAGTGGAATGGAAAGTGGTTTTTACACGCTTCACATGAATTTGACATGCTGTGTATGCGCGGGTATTGGCTAAAGTGATTTATTTTCCTGTGTCGATCACCGATTTTAAGAAATGTAATTTGACACAAGATTTTGAAGAAATGTTGTTTATTTTTAACAGCCTGGAGTGTGGCGTTATAGGATCGAGAGGTTAGCAGATAGCCATCAATCACATTTCATTCAAGTAGTCACAAAAACCTCGTCAGAAGGACTCACTGCCCGACTCTTTACAAATATGCATGAGTGGGGGAAAGTGGCCAATCTAAGTGTCAATCCGCTGGCAATTTACGTGGATGTAAGTTTTTTGTGCTGTCAGCATTATACAGAAATAATTTATAAAAGTGTGAGCTTAATGTGAGTGTACTTTTGGTTGAAATATAAATTCCTGAGGGTATGTTTTTTTCTTCCATTCAATAGGTACAGTATAAGAAAAATTCTCCGGTGATTGATGCTGATGTGGAAGCCGTTATTACTGGAGGGACTAAGAAATGGACTATTAGACTACTCGACAATGGCAATGGAGGTCAGTGAAAGCCTTTTGCAATTTATTTGTTTGCATCAATCATCTGGTCTGATAGTGGATCTGGGGAATGCAGTTTTTCACGCACTTTAAATCCATGGAATAAACATCAATAGGGTTTTTCACTCTCAAAGTTCCACATATGTAGAATGGAAACTTTAACCTACAGTAACGTTCTATAGTATCCTCTCTGTAAAATGGGAAAATGTTGAGGATCGTTTCACAAATATTCGATCTTGGTACATTATATTTTTCCCTTTAACGAGCATAAAGAAGTAGAGGTTAAAAAAAAAGAAATTAAATCTATAAACTAATATTCCTTTTGATAGTTGTATGAGCTAGCTGTGCATGAGTTTATAATCAAATATGACGAGTTGGATTGCTCATACCTCACATTAACAACTGCCCAAGTAAAAAAATCTTTTACCTCACACTGACTGTATACTACCTCGTTAGTTCCATATAAATAAACATTCATTATTTCCTGGCCTTCCTTTTTAATGTCTCAAAGTCCGCATGAACTCACGATCCTTTTTTCACATCCCATCATAAGGGCTTTACATGATCACTTTTTATTATTACTATTATCATCCCCTTCCTCTGCTTGTTTGTAACTTGCTAGCTTTCATATTAACTAGGGTCCCTACCTACCTACTGTCCCTTAAAAATCAGTATAGAAGATGGTGGCTGAGATAGTAATATATCCTGTACCTCTCAGCAAGCGTCAGACAGGTGACATGAAAAATGAAAAGTCTGAACTGACCTTTTCTAAACAGATCCTAACTCACTCTGCATGCATGAATAGAACAAATAGGTTTCATAACTACTACAGACTTTGAAATTACATTCCCATATGTTTGCTCATCATAGTATAACGAATTTCAACGCACATGAAGCTCCTATCTTATGCTTAGTTTATTTTATGTTTCCTCTCTTTACTTTGTGGCATCACTTTATGCACCATACTGTAACTAACCATACTGGAATATTGTATTTTTCACAGATCCTGATCTGACTAAAGGCGATGGCGTCTACTCTCGCTACTTCATAGTCCCATCAGAGCTCACAAGCATCACTGAACTGGATATACAGGCACGTATTGTAGTGAACCCGTACCGAGCTCGGTACATTTCCACTTCCACAGGATCCACAGATGGACTCAGCGACGAGGAATTCATTCCAGAACCATGTTGTGGCTCTCACATGCACTCCCTAGACCCAAAATCCCAGTACAAAGTGGTACCGTTTGCTGAGCGAGTCACAAACCGTGTAACATTGCGTGTGACCAGCATTCCACCAACAGGGTATTACAAACCCGGACGAATTGGGGATCTCATAGCCATCCCAGTCGAGCCAACAAGTCATTTAGAATTGACACGGAATGTAACATTGCGTTGGACAGTCCCTGGAGAAGACTTAGATGATGGGATTCCAGCCTCGTATGAAATATTTTATTCCCTGGCGAGCGAGAAACTCAAATGGACGCTAATTGGTGAGAAAAAAGCTGACTTGGAAGCTGGAGTAGAAGACAATGCGACAATTACACTGCCCTACTATGGATCCTTTCTGCTCACGGTGCGCGCACTGGATTTCTCCACCAACAGAGGGAAAATGTCAAATATTGCAAGAATCACTATTACAAAACTACCAGTAGAGTTAGATCGATCCGTTGTCTCCACCTTAGATGGGGAGGGGGGTAAAACTCTGTCCATTAAGAACAGTGCTCCATCATTAGGGAAAAGATTCAACACTTTTGATCTCATGTTGATCATCATCTGTGGAGTAGCACTGGTCATCTTGCTAGCTGGATTGATTGTCATGATGCTATATTGCCGTAAAGGGGAGACTAGTATAATAAATACGTCCAAAGGAAAGAAAAATGGAGATGGCACAAAAATTAGTGCTATATCGGACTCGAAAAGTCCTATTCACTGGTCAGCAAGTGAGTTACTGGGCGAGCATGAGAAAAGGCATAGTTTCTTCGGCGGCTCCGGGTCTCCACAAAGTGAGCATAGAAATAGGGATCCAGAATTGGGAGCAAATTCTTCTGAAAATTCTGATCCTCAGTTGCAGCCCCCAATGAGTCTGAAGATTGTGTCTTCTGAGTACACTGGGAGCACGAGAAGTCGAGGATCTCCGGATTCCTATGATGATCCAGATTGTCCCACACCTATCCCTGTGTCCGTGAGACATGTGCCTAGACCGGGCTCACAGTCTGGCTATTCTGTTTGCATTGATAATAGTAGCAATAGTAGTGGAAATAATGAGCAGATCCATTGTCCCAATCGTATTATTCAGCAGCCACCACCGGCACATTACTATACAAGCAGTCATCATGTGAGTACTGCTGGGAGTAATCCATTTGCTCATCATAGTCATCATTTGAGTAGTAGTCGTGATGATGTTATGTACAACAGTAGGCATTTCCCTCATCATGGCCCCGAGATTATGTCGCATTCAATGCAATACGAACCGGATGTTCAGGGCTCGTTTAGTTCCATTAACAGTAAAAAAAGGAATATAACAATGGTGTAGAAGAAGTAAATATAGCATAATGTGTATTTAGTTTTTTTGAGCCTATCGAATGATATGCTAATTTATGTACATAGATTTTTGTATTTGTTGCTGTTTATGCATTTTTACTACCGAGTCTGTGATGGAGTTCAGAGATCGTTAGTTTAATCGCTCGTGTGAATATTAGTGTGAAGTTGTGCATTGTTGTATAGTGGTTGTCAGTTAGAAGTTAGGAATGTTTGTTTATAGGTTTGTTTGTATATAAAGAGAGGTAACGGCATAAATATAAATGCCATATGAATCTATTGCTTCAAATGTACAAAATATATTGTCAAATTAGAAATTTATTATGCATACTTTTTGTCTAGTCATTAGTTGTAAGTAAACAGTAAATAGGTGTAAAAATTTTAGATATAAAATATTGTCTGCCAATCCTCACACTTACTATAAGATGAATATGCCAGTTTATTTATTGTGAATCAGAAATATGGAGTCTTTTAATCTAAGATTTTGTGGAGTATAGAGTATCTAATAGAAAATTGTAGTGGTTTTAATAAAACTAATGATTTTTCTGTTTACCATTTTTGAGGTGTGTCCTGTGTGCATGATGATAAAATAATGTTTATCACTTGAATAGCCAATGTCATTATCATCGTTTGTGCAAGTAATTAGATTGAATATCTGCACTATTTATTATTGTTACGCACATTTGAATTTTAAAATAAAAGAAAAATTGATCACATCC
>Ga0210040_10005171_pt1 | contig 16711 bp, 17 predicted proteins | sample CryGeyCG12114_NA_FD_185462 | JGI IMG/M metagenome (GOLD analysis project Ga0210040, IMG submission 185462) | Groundwater microbial communities from aquifer - Crystal Geyser CG19_WC_8/21/14_NA (SPAdes) (version 2) | ecosystem: Environmental > Aquatic > Deep subsurface > Groundwater | place: USA... | reverse complement strand
CCTAGCTGATCACTCGACGCCCAATGCTTTCTTCCTGTTGAACTCCAGGAGTAGGGGAAGCCATTAGGGTATACAGCGAAATCAGCCATCTTTTGAGGGTTGAGTCCGCCTTCAGCCAGCCGGGAATTCGCAGGATCGAACACGCAAAGTATATCGTCGAATTCAGTTATTTAGCCGCTCAATCTTTGGCAAGCCGAGACAGTTGGGACAATGAGGCTGATTTTCTCTACGCGTTCGTGTCGATCCAGGGTCACGGCTACCGCAAAAGCCTGGACCGAATTTTTCTGGATACCAAGTACGGCCGCGCCCTTAATCCCGAGTGGGACATGTTCTTGTCGCTGAACCTGCTCACGCAGTTTGCGCCCGGCTACAAGCACAACGAAGACGGCAACGGCAACCAGCGGGCCCAGCTGATATCGTCCACCTTCGAGCCGCCCTACCTCACGGCCGCCTACGGCTTCGAGTATCACCCGACTACCTACTTCAAGGTGCGGTTATCGCCGTTTGCTCCGCGCCTCACGGTGGTAGGGCGCCCCGAGCGCTTTGCGGCCGCCTTGGGTGATGCGCCCTACGGCGTACGGCCCGGCCACTCCACGCGCTTTGAAATTCTGGCGGCGCAAGTGCTGGCGGAGTTCGACAAGGACATTGCCCAGAATGTGAATCTGAAGACGCGCTACCTCCTGTTTGCCAACTACGGCCACGATCTGGCCCTGCGCCGCATCGACCACCGCCTTGATGGCAGCCTCACGGCCAAGGTCAACCGCTACATCAATGTGGCCCTCACCGGCATCCTACTCTACGATTACGATCAGGACCGGGCCTTGCAATACAGCCAGGGCCTGACGCTGGGCTTCATCTACTCGGTGCAGAACTACCCGAAACCAGCTAAGTAGATTGCTTCGTCAACGCCGAATACTATTGAGGCTCCGCAGCTGTGACCGTAAAATCGGCTGTGGTCATGGGAAGCGGCCGTATCGCTGTAGCTTCGCTGGTCATCACGTAGCCTACCTTCGGATTCGTAACGACGTACTTAAGCATGATGGCACCCTGGGTTGCTTTCATGTAGGTATACCAGTCGCCGAACTGGTGTTGAGCGTATGCTTCCGGATTCACCTTTAGTGCAGGTGTGTAATAATACATCGTCGTAACGCCATCGGCAACAAGTTGCAAGGCTTTGCATGGGTAGCCTAGAATAGTGGTGCCTTGTGGTAGCAAAGTCACCTTTACATCCGTGGAACTTGGTTGGGCAGCGTCCATTTTCTGCGCTAGCTGACCGTCTTTGAAGTAGGCATATTCGTTAGTAGCACCCGTATAGAGCTGAATTAGCTGCTTCTTCTCGTTATAGGTCTTGTAATTGTTACCACTGATGTAATAGTGATGCTCAGCGCCAAGGTAGGGCGCGAGTTTTTCCGAAATATCTTGGCCTTGGAGCGTGGTAAAAGAGTTCTTGTACACGATCAGGCCACTGAATTCCTTCTTGTCGCTCCGGAAGCCGGCGAGTGTCAGGATGAGTAGCAGCAGTAAACTTAACTTGCGCAGTGTAGCAGAAAGGAACATAAATAGGCGGTGAAGCTAACCGGAGAAATTTCAGTTATTTAAATGTAATGTCGTTTCGACTATGATTGGCTGTGTAGCCAAAAAGGAAATGTAATTCTCCCTACGCCACTTGGTGCTGCTCTACCCACCGCGTCAACTCCACGAACTCCCCTACCCCTAGCTGCTCGGCTCGTTTGTCGAATACGGCGTCGGTAGTAGTTTCGGGCGGCATGCCAAAGGGTTTCAGCGCGTTGCGCAGCGTCTTGCGGCGCGTTTGGAAGGCCTGCTTCACTACTTTAAAGAACAGCTTCTCGTCGCAGGCTAGCTGCTCGGTGCTGTTGCGGGTGAGGCGAATAACGGCCGACTGCACCTTGGGCGGCGGCTGAAACACGTGTGGCGGCACCGTAAACAGGAACTCCACGGAGTAGAACGCTTGCAGCAGCACGCTCAGGATACCGTAGGTTTTGGAGCCGGGCCCTTCGGCTAGGCGGTCGGCTACCTCCTTCTGAATCATGCCCACTACCTCACGCACCTGCTGGCGGTTGCTGAGCACCTGGAAGAAAATCTGGCTGCTGATGTTGTAGGGAAAATTGCCGATAATGCTCAGCGGCGTATCCGGAAACAGCTGGTTCAGGTCCTGCTTCAGGAAGTCGGCCGACAGCACCCGGTCTTGCAGGGCGGGGTAGTATTTGTTGAGATACTCCACCGATTCGCGGTCGATTTCCACCACGGTGGTGCGGTACTGCGCGGCGTGCTCCAGCAGCGTGCCGGTAAGCACGCCCATGCCGGGCCCTATTTCCAGGACTTCCGTCACGCCATCGGGAAGGCGCAACGACTCCACGATGCGCCGGGCAATATTGGGGTCGGCCAGAAAGTGCTGGCCCAGGTGTTTTTTGGCTTTGACGGAATCCACAGGCAGAAAGGTTGAGCGAAAGGCCGGGCAAAGTGCCTACCTTGCGAAACGCCAAAGATACGTCGATTGCCAGTAGCCCGGCTAACAGGCGTTGAAAGCCGGCATCACGGTTTCGCTTACCCATCCGCTTTCCTGGCTGCTGACTTCTAACTTCTAGCTTCCCTGCCCATGTCCCTCGAACTCGCCTACTCCGCCACCGTACCTGCCGCGGCGGATACCGTATTTATCCTACCCGCCGACACCACCGCGCTGCCCGAAGCCGCCACCACCGATCTACCTGAAGCGGCCCAGCAGTACGTCAACAGCCAGCTAGCCGCCGATAGCAAGCTGGTCACGGTCAATCATTTCTCCCACCATCACTACTTCGTGGTAGCCGCCGATAAGCGCACGCCCGAGCTAGCGGCCGAAGCCCTGCGCCGCAGCGGCCACAAGCTGCACGCCCAGTTAAAACAGGACGGCGTGGAAGCGCTGTATGTGCAAGACCTGACTTCCAGCAGCACCGGCGCCTTACCCCTGGCGGAAGGCCTGGCCCTGACGGCCTACCAGTTCGAAGGCTACAAAACGGACGAGAAGTCCCGCCAGGCGCCCAAACTAACCCACCTCTACCTCACCGGCCCCGACTACACGGCCCAGCTGGCCCAGGAGCAGCAGCACCTGCTGCAAGGCGTGAGCCTGGCCCGCGACCTGGTCAACGCGCCGTATAACAAGCTCGACGCCGTTCAGCTGGCTGAGCGCATGGCCGAAGCAGGGGAGGAAAGCGGTTTCAGCACCGAGATCCTGGACCTAGTGCGCATTGAGGCGCTGCGCATGGGTGGCTTGCTGGCTGTGAACCAAGGCTCGCCTGAGCCGCCCACGTTCACCATTATGGAATACAAGCCCGCAGGCGCTACCAACGCCAAGCCCTACGTGCTGGTAGGCAAAGGTGTCGTGTTCGATACGGGCGGCCTCAGTCTGAAGCCTACTCCTAATAGTATGGACCTGATGAAGTGCGATATGGCCGGCGCCGCTGCCGTAGTGGGCACGCTCTACGCACTGGCCAAGAACGAAGTGCCCCTGCACGTTATCGGGCTGGTACCGGCTACCGACAACCGCCCCGGCGGCCCCGCCTTCGCCCCCGGCGACGTCCTTACGATGTACAGCGGCCTGACGGTGGAGGTCATGAATACGGATGCCGAAGGGCGCCTTATCTTGGCCGACGCCTTGGCTTTCGCCAAGAAATACGATCCTGAACTGGTTATCGATCTGGCCACCCTTACCGGCGCCGCTGCCCGCGCCATTGGGCCGGAGGGCATCGTGGGCATGGGCACCGCCGACGAGCAGATGCCGCAGTTGCAGCAAGCGGGTCGGCACGTGCACGAGCGGGTAGTGGAGTTTCCGATGTGGGAGGAATACGCCGATCATATCAAGAGCGACATCGCTGACATCAAAAACCTGGGCCGCACCGATGCAGGCGCTATTTCGGCGGGTAAGTTTCTGGAGCGTTTCGCCGAGGGCTACCCCTGGATTCACCTCGATATTGCCGCGCCCGCCTTCCTCACCTCCCCCGATAGCTACCGCGGCAAAGGGGGCACCGGCACTGGCGTACGTTTGTTGTATGACTTCCTGAAAGCGCAGGCGTAACCGTTCCACCTGTCATCCTGAGCCTGCGAAGGACCTTCTTACGGCAGAATGGGTCGTTGTTTTGCCTGTCGCCCTGAACATGTGGCGCACTAAACCAGTGTCGATTTTGCAGTGAGTAGGTCCTTCAAGCGCAGGATGACAAGTACCTCTCTACCCACCATTTCTCCATCTACATTCATATGAGCCACCTTCCCCGCATCGGTATTTCCGTTGGCGATTTGGCCGGTATCGGCCCGGAAATTATCTATAAGACCTTTCTCGACAACCGGTTACTCAAATTCTGCACACCCGTTGTATACGGCACTTCCACGGTCCTCTTCGCTGATTTTCCGGTTGATGAGCGGGTAGGGCCCCTCACGTTTCGGCAGGTGCGCTCGGCCGACGATATTGACCCCGGCAAACTCAACGCGGTGACCTGCTGGGAAGAAGATTTCGTGCTGACACCCGGCCAGCCCTCGGAGGCCAGCGGCCGAGCCGCCCGCGAGTCCCTACTCGCCGCCAGCCGCGACCTAAAGGATGGGCGGCTCGACGGCCTCGTCACGGCCCCCATCAGCAAGGAAAACACCCAGGCCGATACCTTTCGCTACCCCGGCCACACCGAATTTCTGACCAGCTTCTTCGGGGCAAGCGAGAGCCTTATGCTACTGGCCAGCGACGAGTTGCGCGTGGCGACCCTCACCGGCCACATTCCGCTGAAAGACGTGGCTTCGCGCCTCACGCCGGAGCTGTTGCGCACCAAAATTCATATTCTATTAAACTCACTGCGCCAAGACTTTGGCATTGAGAAACCCCGGGTAGCCGTACTGGGCCTCAACCCCCACGCCGGCGAGAACGGCCTACTCGGTCAGGAAGAAATTCAGATAGTGAGCCCCGTGGTGCAGCAGTTCTTGCACGATGGCCACCTGGTGTATGGCCCCTACCCCGCCGATGGCTACTTCGGCACTGGCCAGTTCCGCCAGTTCGACGCCACGCTGGCTCTCTACCACGATCAGGGGCTGGTGCCCTTCAAGACGCTGGCTTTCGAGCGCGGGGTCAACTTCACGGCGGGCCTACCCGTGGTGCGCACCTCCCCCGACCACGGCACCGCTTACGGCTTAGCCGGCAAGTACAAAGCCGACCCTACCTCTTTCCGCGAAGCTCTCTATATGGCCTGCGACCTAGTACGCCAGCGGGCTGGGCAGTTAGTGGTGTGGTAAGCAAACGTCCGATTTTGCAAGGCCATTATCTCGCTCAGTGAGCGAGATAATGGCCTTCTTTGAATAATATTTTTTCGTGTTATTTAGCTGAATATCAGTTTTTTATCACCGGAATAGCCCGAATAATCTTTCCAAAAACGAAATTTTGTTTCTGGTTTGGGCTTTAATTGTAGACCTTTGCGACAGTTATCGTCTTCAGACTGTCGTTTCCTCATGCTTCTTTCCACCCCTGCACAGTACCGGCAAGCGCTTCGGCGCCTCGATGCATTGCTGGCAGCAGCAGATGCTGGCGAGGAAACGCAGGCACTGATTACGGCCCTGGCACAGTACGAAACGCGCCTCCAACTGCTGCCCGTATTGCCCGTTACGCTGGTCGATATGATCGAGCTTAAGCGTCAGCAATTACAGTTGAAGCAGAAAGAACTAGCGCAATTGCTGGAAGTGCCGGCAGGCCGGTTGTCGCAGATACTCAGCGGTAAGCGCCGGGTAACCCTCGATTTGGCCAAGAAACTCTACGAACGACTGGGCATCAGCCCCGAATTTATTTTAAAAACTGCCTGACCCCTACGCCCGATTTCCCGCGAACTTTTACAAAACGCGGAAATCTTGCTACTTTTGCCCCCTGCTAGTTAGCCACCCGTGAAAAAGGACTCTCAATTTGATTTAAATCTTGCCCGCCTGGCGGACAAAACGCACCACTTTGCGTACGAGCTGGGTCCTGCCTTTTTCGAGCAGTTTGACCAGCAGCTGATTCAGTCCGGCAACCTGCACGTAGACTTGGAGCTGATCAAAACGGACCGCCTGCTGACCCTCAACTTCACCATTGACGGTACCGTGGGCCTTACCTGCGACCGGAGTCTGGACGAGTTCGATCAGCCGATTCACGTGCAGAGCCAGCTACTGGTGCGCTACGGCGACCACCACGCCGAGCTGGACGACAACGTGCTGCAAATAACGCCCGAAACGCAGGTGCTGCCCATCGCGCAGCACTTATTCGATTATATCGGGTTGGCTCTTCCCATGAAGAAGCTGCACCCCCGCTTTCAAAACGAGCCCGACGACAACCCCGACGCGAGCAGCAAGCTGATCTTCAGCACACGCTCCGACAACGACGAGGACGACGACGATGAGGATTACACCGACCCGCGCTGGAACGCGCTGCGCAACCTCAACTAATTACCGGGCTACTCCCCTTTACACTTCAACATTTAACATTCCAAGAAAATGGCTCATCCTAAGCGCCGTACCTCCTCCGCCGTCCGCGACAAACGTCGCACCCACTATAAGCTGATCCCAAAACCCGTTACGACTTGCCCCACCACAGGTGAGCTGCACCTACGCCACAAGGCATACGTGGTAGATGGCGACCTGTATTTGAATGGCAAAGTAGCCATTAAAGACTACGCTCCGGTAGCCGCTGCTGCTCCCACCGAAGACGAGGAATAGCCTTCGGGCCTTCCCCGTACTGCCGGCGGAAGCCGGCCCCACGACCCGACTTCTGACTTTCCACAACACCCTTACATGAAGATAGCCCTGGACGCAATGGGGGGCGATTTTGCCCCCCAAGCTGCCGTTGATGGCGCTGTGCGCGCTGCGCAAGCGTTGGTCGGTAAAGCGCAGGTAGTGCTTATTGGGCAGGAGGCAGCGGTAATGCCGCTACTTCAGCTACACGGGCCCGCCGCTGCCAATATTGCTTTTGTACCGGCTTCGCAGGTCATTACCATGGGCGAGCACCCCACAAAGGCCTATCAAAGTAAGCCGGACTCCAGCATTGCCGTTGGCTACCGTATGCTGCATAACGGGGAAGTCGATGCTTTTTGTTCGGCTGGTAGCACGGGTGCTATGCTCGTGGGGGCCATATTTAGCGTGAAGCCCGTACCGGGTGTGCTACGTCCAGCCATTGCCAACTTTGTTCCGAAACTGAGCGGGGGGTACGGCATTTTTCTGGATGTAGGAGCCAATGCTGAGTGTAAGCCCGAAATGCTGGAGCAGTTCGGCGAACTGGGCTCCCTGTATGCCAAATACGTGTTTGGCATTGCCCAGCCTAAGGTAGGCTTGATGAATTTGGGAGAGGAAGAAGGTAAAGGCACCGCCCTACTGCAAGCCGCCTTTCAGTTGCTCAAGGTCAACCCACACATCCATTTTATTGGCAATATTGAAGGGCGCGACCTATTCAATGAGAAAGCCGATGTCATTGTGTGTGACGGCTATACCGGCAACGTGATGCTGAAAATGGCGGAGTCGCTCTACGATATTCTGGCGGCTCGCCACATTGTAGATCCGTTTTTCGAGAAATTTAATTACGAAGCGTTCGGCGGCAGCCCTATCTTGGGTATCAACGACAACGCTATTATCGGCCACGGGGTGAGCACGCCTACTGCCATTTGCAGCATGCTGTTGCAGAGTTACCAAATGGCTGATTCGGGTATCTCGGATCAAATTAAAGACACCTTTAAGTCCTGATTTTTTCCTTTATTCCTTCTAGTCCGGCCTTGGTCGGACTACTTTTTTTGCCGCGCTTTCCCCTCCCTATCGATGAAGATAACCGCCGCTATTACCGGAGTTGGGGCCTACGTGCCCGACTACGTACTAACGAATAAAGAACTCGAAACGATAGTAGACACAACCGACGAGTGGATCGTAAGTCGAACGGGCATTAAGGAGCGGCATATTCTGAAGGGGGAAAACCAGGGGACGTCGGTAATGGGTATCAAGGCGGTGGAGCAGTTGCTGGCCAAAACCGGCGTGAAGGCCGCAGATATTGACTTGCTTATTTGCGCCACTACTACCCCCGATTTAGTATTTCCGGCCACGGCCAACATTATTTCAGCGGCAGTAGGTATTACCAAAGCCTTTAGCTTCGATGTGCAGGCCGCCTGTTCAGGCTTTATGTACGCGCTGGCCACAGGTGCGCAGTTTATCCAAACGGGCACCTATAAGAAGGTAGTCATTGTAGGGGCCGACAAAATGTCGAGCATTATCGACTACACAGACCGCTCTACCTGTATCATCTTTGGCGACGGTGCCGGCGCCGTGTTGCTGGAACCCAACACCGAGGGCTTTGGTCTGCAAGACCAGGAATTGCACTCCGATGGTCACGGCGAGCAGCATTTGCACCAGAAAGCGGGCGGGTCGCGCCGGCCGCCGTCGCACGAAACGGTTGCCAATCGTGAGCACTACGTGTACCAGGAGGGCGGCGCCGTCTTCAAATTTGCGGTGAAAAGCATGGCCGATGTGGCTGCCCTGGTAGCCGAACGCAACGGCCTCAGCGCCGACACCATCGACTGGCTGGTGCCTCATCAAGCGAATAAGCGTATTATTGATGCCACGGCGCACCGCGTGGGTATCGGACCGGAGAAAGTGATGCTGACTATTCAGAAATATGGCAACACGACCAACGGTACCCTACCCCTCTGCCTATCCGACTACGAATCGCAACTACGCAAGGGCGACAACCTCATCTTCGCCGCCTTCGGGGGTGGTTTCACTTGGGGCGCCCTTTACCTGAAATGGGCGTACGACCCGTCAGAAATTAAAAGTTGAGCAGTGCTAAGCGAACGTCTAGCTAAACGTTCAACCCCTCTTTGCACGCTCAGTTTTTAATTGCTAATTTTTAATTTTTAATTAATACCATGGCTACTACCGCAGACTTCCGCAACGGGCTCGTGCTGAACTACAACGGCGACCTGCACGTCATCACCGAATTTCAGCACGTGAAACCCGGCAAAGGCCCGGCATTCGTGCGCACCAAGATGCGCAACATCAAAACCGGCAAAACCATTGATAATACTTTCAATGCCGGGGTAAAAGTGGAAACAGCCCGCGTAGAGCAGCGTCCGCACCAGTTTTTGTTCAAGGATGATTACGGCTATACGTTCATGGACAATAGCAACTTTGAGCAAGTAGTGCTACCCGAAGGCATGGTGCCCTTTGCCGATCTGATGAAGGAAGGCCAGGAGGCTACTATCCTGTTTCACGCCGAAACGGAGCAGCCCCTCACAGCCGAGCTGCCGCCCTTCGTGGAGCTAGTAGTCGTCTACACCGAGCCTGGCCTGAAGGGCGACACGGCCACCAACACCCTGAAACCGGCCGAGCTGGAAACGGGCGCCCGCATTCAGGTACCGCTGTTCGTTGATCAGGATCAGAAAATCAAGGTTGATACCCGCGATTATTCTTATGTCGAAAGAGTCAAGTAAGACCCCGCCAAAACCCACCGCTGCCGCCATGAAAGCTAAAGAACTACAAGAACTACTCGATTTTATTGCGAAGTCGGGATTGAATAAGGTCAACATCGAAACCGACGAGTTCAAAATCTCGGTACAGCGTGAGCCTAGCTACAAGCCCATTATCAGCTCGGCTCCGGCGGCCCCGGCAGCACCAGCTCCTACGGCCCCTACCCTCGCTCCGGTGGCGGCACCGGCACTTCCAGCCCCAGCAACCGCAGCGGCCCCCGAAGTAGCCGTTAGCAGTTATCAGCAGCTAAAGGCGCCGATGATTGGCACTTTCTACCGCAGCAGCAGCCCCGATACACCTTCGTTCGTGCAGGTTGGCGATGTGGTGGAGCAGGGCCAGGTGATTTGCATCATTGAAGCCATGAAGCTGTTCAACGAAATTGAGGCGGAGCAATCTGGCCGGATCGTGAAGGCGCTGGTGGAAAATGCGTCGCCCGTAGAGTACGACCAGCCGTTGTTTCTGATCGAACCAATGTAAATCAATTAAAAATTGAGAGTTAAAAATTAAAAGCGGATTGCAGCCACGTTTTCACCCGGCTTATTTCCAATTTTTAATTCTTCGTTTTTAGTTTTTAATTGAAAATCTGTGTTCAAGAAAATATTAATCGCGAATCGCGGGGAAATTGCGTTGCGCATTATTCGCACCTGCAAGGAAATGGGCATTAAGACGGTGGCCGTGTATTCAACCGCCGATAAGGAAAGCTTGCACGTGCGCTTCGCCGACGAGGCCGTGTGCATCGGCCCGCCTGCCTCAGCGCAGTCCTACCTCAACATTCCCAGCCTGATTGCCGCGGCCGAGATTACCAATGCCGACGCCATCCACCCCGGTTACGGGTTCCTGTCGGAAAACGCGGAATTCTCGCGCATATGCCAGGAAAACGGCATTAAATTCATCGGGGCTACGCCCGAGATGATTAACTCTATGGGTGACAAGGCCTCGGCCAAGGACACCATGAAGAAAGCGGGTGTGCCGACCATTCCCGGCTCCGATGGCTTGCTTAGCTCAGTTGAACAGGGCAAGAAAGTAGCGGTCAAAATCAAGTATCCCGTTATTCTGAAGGCGACGGCCGGCGGTGGTGGCCGCGGCATGCGCATCATCAAGAGCGAGGACGAGTTCGACAAAGCCTGGAACGACGCCCGCACGGAAGCCAAAGCCGCTTTCGGCAACGACGGCGTGTACCTGGAAAAGTACGTGGAGGAACCTCGTCACATTGAGATTCAGATCATTGGCGACCAATATGGCCGCGCGGGGCACCTTTCCGAGCGCGACTGCAGCATTCAGCGCCGCCACCAGAAGCTGGTGGAAGAGGCGCCTTCCCCTTTCATGACGGAGGAACTGCGCGAGCAAATGGGTAAGGCCGCTATTGCCGGCGCCACGGCTATTGGCTACGAGGGAGTAGGGACCATCGAATTTCTGGTGGATAAAAACCGGGATTTCTACTTCATGGAGATGAACACCCGCATTCAGGTGGAGCATCCCGTGACGGAGGAAATCATCAACTACGACCTGATTAAGGAGCAGATTAAGGTAGCGGCGGGCATCCCGATTTCGGGCAATAGCTACTACCCCCAGATGCACGCGATGGAGTGTCGCATCAACGCCGAGGATCCGTTCAACGGTTTCCGCCCGTCGCCGGGCAAGATTACGGTGCTGCACATTCCCGGCGGCCACGGGGTGCGCGTGGATACGCACGTGTACGCGGGCTACACGATTCCGCCGAACTACGACTCCATGATTGCCAAGCTCATCACCACGGCGCAGACTCGGGAAGAGTGCATCGTGAAAATGAAGCGGGCGCTGAGCGAATTTGTGGTAGAGGGCGTGAAAACCACGATTCCTTTCCACCTGGCGCTCATGGACAACGAAGATTTCCGCCACGGCAACTTCACCACGAAGTTCCTGGAAACGTTCGACTTCTCCGTGATGGAGGCCTAAATACGTTTCCACTTTATAGCAGAAAGCCGACCCTAGGGTCGGCTTTTTTGCGTTTACAGGCTCAGTAAAGTATTGTATCTTCGTTGCAACTCCTTTCCCTTATGCCTACTCAACCCGACTATACCCGCCGCTACACGGTAGAAGAATACTTCGCGTTGGAAGAGACATCGGACGTCCGACACGAGTACTACCATGGCGATATTTTTCCACTGGACGGACCACAGAGTAGGGCTGGCGGTACGAAGCGGCATAACTTACTCATTCAGAACTGCGTGGTAGCGCTACGCAGGGCATTGCGCGGACGAGGCTGCTCAATTTTTGCCGAAAATGTGCGAGTGGCCGTAGATGAAAATCAGCACTATAATTACCCTGATGTGGTGGTCAGTTGCGCGCCAACGGATACCGATCCGCGCACTGTGCATCAGCCTGTACTCATTATTGAAGTGCTGTCGGCCTCCACGGAGGCACGTGACCGGGGCTGGAAGTTTCAGCAGTATCAACAGCTAAGCTCCCTACAACACTATGTCCTAGTCTCGCAGCGCCGTCAACTAGTGGAATGCTATACTCGCAATGAGGATGATAGTTGGGTGCTGACTTCTGTGCGTGAACTCCCTCAGGCGGTAGGGTTAGCTGCCCTTCAGATTCAATTAGGCGTGGCGGCTATCTACGAGGAAGTCGAAACCGGATCGGAAGATGATCCAGCTCTACTTCGGCTACCGGATTAAGCTGGTGTTCCTTCAATTTCCTCCACCAATTCTCCGTACCACGCCTCGCCGTATTTACGGATAAGTGGCTCTTTCAGAAACTGATACACGCGCACGCCCAAATTGGCACCAAAGGAGCAGGCGGGCGAACAGATGCCCCAACGGTCGTAGTTCAGGGCCTCGAAGTCTTCGTACTTAGTGATGCGGATGGGGTACAAGTGGCAGCTGATGGGCTTCTTAAACGTGGTAGCGCCAGCCAGGTAGGCCTGCTCGATACCACACTTCAGAATACCGCGCTCATCGTAGAGCGCGTAGGCGCACTCCCGGTCGTTGATGGTGGTGGTGCTGTAGTCGTCTTCCCAATCTTTGATGTATAGGCCTTGCTCCTCAATGGCCTGGCGGCCCGCCTCGGTGAGGTAGGGCTTGATGTTTTCATACTCCTGCGTTAAGATGGCCAGCTCGGCTTCTTCCAGCGGGGCACCCAGGTCGCCCTCCACGCAGCAAGCGCCCTTGCAGGCTTCAAGGTTGCAGACAAAGAAGTTGTCACGAACGTCATCGGAGATGACGGTATTCTGAATAATGATCATAGGAAAGTTTCCGCTAAGATTCGCGAGGGCCATTTGCTACCAGCCACTGCGAGAAAAACGACTACAAAGATACCGGCATTTCGTCCCCCGGCCACAAAGCCGTATCTTTGCTAACTAGCCAACCTGCTTAGTTTCCGAATGGCCTTAGATTATCTTTCCCTACTGAACCCTTCGCAGGGCGCCGCGGTGATGCAGACCGAGGGCCCGTGCATGATTATAGCCGGTGCCGGCTCGGGCAAAACCCGCGTCCTCACCTACCGCATTGCCAATTTGCTGGAAAAAGGCGTCGATCCGTTTAACATTCTGGCGCTTACCTTCACCAACAAAGCGGCCCGCGAGATGCGCGCCCGTATTGAGAAGGTGGTAGGCCCGGAGGCAAAGAATCTGTGGATGGGCACCTTCCACAGCATCTTTGCCCGCATTCTACGCTCGGAGGCCGATAAGATTGGCTACCCCCGCAGCTTCACCATCTACGACACCCAGGACTCCAAAACCCTGGTGAACCAGATTGTGAAGGAACTGGAGCTGGACGATAAGCTCTACAAGCCGGGGCTGGTGCTAGGCCGGATTTCGGCGGCTAAGAACAAGCTGATTTCGGTGCCGCAGTACCTCAACGACCCCGCCATTAAGGCCGACGACGAGGCGGCCCTGCGGCCCAAGATTGGCGTACTCTACCAGCAGTACCAGCTGCGCTGCTTCAAAGCCGGCGCCATGGACTTCGACGACTTGCTCTACCAGACCAATGTGTTGTTCAAAGACCACCCCGATGTGCTGAACAAGTACCAGCACATTTTTAAGTACGTGATGGTGGACGAGTACCAGGACACCAACTACTCCCAGTACCTGATTACCCGCAAGCTGGCCGCCAAAGACCGCAACATTTGCGTGGTAGGCGACGATGCGCAAAGCATTTATGCCTTCCGGGGCGCTGATATTCAGAACATTCTGAATTTCGAGAAGGACTACCCCGAGTTGCAGGTGTTTAAGCTGGAGCAGAACTACCGCTCGACCAAGAACATTGTAAAAGCGGCTAACTCGGTTATTAAAAACAACCAGGCCCAGCTGCGCAAAGACGTTTTTTCGGAGAACGAAGAAGGCCCGCTGATTGAGGTTCTGAAGGCCGCTTCCGACAACGAGGAGGGCAAATTGGTGGCCCAAAGCATCTATGAGGACAAGATGAATCTGCACTTGTCGTACGATGACTTTGCCATCCTGTACCGCACCAATGCCCAGAGTAGGGCCATGGAAGAATCGTTGCGCAAGCTCAACATCAAGTACAAAATCGTTGGCGGTTTATCCTTTTATCAGCGCAAGGAAATCAAGGATTTGGTGGCCTACCTGCGCCTCACGGTGAACCCCAACGACGAGCAGGCGCTGCGCCGCGTTATCAACTACCCCAAGCGCGGCATCGGCGATACCACCATCAGCAAGCTCATCGCGGCGGCCGACGAAGCCAACCACACGCTGTGGGAGGTAGTGGCCCACGCCGACCATTTTATACCCACCCGCGTGGCGAATCCGGTGGTAGATTTCGGGGAGAAAATCAAGAGCTACACGGCCGTAGCCGCTAAGGAAGACGCGTTTGAGGCTGCCAAGTTCATTGCCAAAAACTCGGGCATGATTGAGGAGCTCTACGCCGACAAGAGCATTGAGGGCCTGTCGCGCTACGAGAACATTCAGGAACTGCTGAACGGCGTGAAAGCGTTTGTGGAAGATCCCGAGCGCGAGGAAAAGTCGCTGGGAGCCTTCTTGCAGGACATTGCCCTGGTCACCGACACCGACCTGAAGGACGCTCAGGACGATGGCGAAACCGTGACGCTGATGACGATCCACTCGGCGAAGGGCCTGGAATTTCGCCACGTCTACATCGTGGGCATGGAGGAAAACCTGTTTCCGAGTCAGATGATGATTACCTCCCGGGCCGATTTGGAGGAGGAGCGCCGGTTGTTCTACGTGGCCATCACGCGGGCCGAGAAGAAGCTCACCCTGAGCTACGCTACCTCCCGCTACCAGTGGGGCAACCTGCGCAGCTGCGAGAAAAGCCGCTTCCTCGACGAAATCGACCCGCAGTTTGTCGACTTTAAGTTTGCCGCTTCCCCGGCCGGACCCGGCGCGAGCGATTCAACGTTTGGGCACGTATTCGAGCGGCGTTCGAACCTGATTCCGCCCGCCCCGCGCAAAACGGTGGCGACCAAATACGTCACGCCCGCCGATTTTAAGCCTTCGGATACCAGCAACTTACAGGCCGGTCAGCGGGTTGAGCATCCTAAGTTTGGCTTTGGCAAAGTAGCCAAGCTGGAAACGCAAGCCGGCTCTACGAAGGCAATTATTGAATTTGAAGAGGTAGGCGAGAAAACGTTGCTGTTGAGTTTTGCCAAATTGCGTGTACTCTAGCAAAAGTTACGTACACCATACGTGAGAGCAGCGGGCGGTGCTAATCATTCGCCCGCTGCTCATTTTACTACGCTGGGCTGGCGTGGCTTCCTCGCCACACACGCATTCATCAACCTGGCGTTCCTACTGTATATTTGGCTTCGATTAACGCTAAATCGAAGCTTCCATTGATGGGCGAGGCGAATTGGCCACGCATTTTGTCCAAACCCAACGCTTCCCCCATCCCCATCCGACTGGATTTAATTACTCATGAATATCCCCACCGAACATAATTTATTGCTGCGCGAGTACGGCCGCAGCACCTACGAGTTGGTGCAAAAGCTGCACGACGTGGAAGACCGCGACGAGCGGACCCGCCGCGCCCAGCAAATCATTCAGCTGATGTTGCGCTTGCAGCCCGCCTTGCGCGAGCAGCAGGACGTGCAGCAGAAACTGTGGAACCACTTGTACATCATGGCCGGGGAAAACCTGGATGTGGATGCGCCCGTGACGATGCAGGGTATCAGCCAGCAGGGCCCACCAGCCCGGGTGCCCTACCCTACCCACACGCCCAAGCTGAAAACCTATGGCCGGGGAGTAGAGCTGATGATTGCCAAGGCCGTGAGCATGGACGATGACACCGAGCGCGAGCAGGCTACCATCACCATTGGGCGCACCATGAAGTTCTTATACCGCGCCCACAACAAGGAAAACGCCAAGGACGTGACTATCCTTAAGCATCTGAAAGAACTATCCGGCGGCAAGCTCACGCTGGATCCGGAGCAGGTAGAAACCCAGAATCTGTTTGAGCTTGCCAGCAGTGGCCGGCCGGCTCCGTTCATTGTGCCGCAGCCCCGCAATGATCGTAGTGACCGTAGCGACCGTAGTGACCGGCGTAGTACCAGCAGCAACAACAACAACCGCCGCGACAAGCAGCAGCGCCGGGGCCGCAAGGGTCGGCAGGAGCCGCAACAGCCTCCTCAATAGCTGCTTTTAGGCTATTAGCTGCTGGCTGATAGCTTTCCATAAAGTATAGCTACTACTTTCTCATTCAGTATTGAACTAAGCTGACAGCTAACAGCCGTCAGCTAATAGCCAAGAATAAATGGCCGCATTTGAAGTAATTGGCGGAAAGCCGCTACAAGGAGAAATCATTCCGCAGGGCGCAAAAAACGAAGCACTCCAGATTCTGTGCGCCGTGTTGCTGACCGCAGAACCCGTCACGATTTCCAACGTGCCCGATATCCGCGACGTGAACAAGCTCATTGAGCTGCTGCGCGATATGGGCGTAAAGGTAGGAAAGCTGGCCGTCGACACCTACCGTTTCCAGGCCGACGACGTGCACTTGGACTACCTCGACACCGATGATTTCGTGGCGCAAGGTCGTGCCCTGCGCGGCTCGGTGATGATTCTGGGGCCGATGCTGGCCCGTTTCGGCAAGTGCCAGCTACCAAAGCCCGGCGGCGACAAAATTGGCCGGCGGCCTTTGGATACGCACTTTGTGGGACTTCAGAAGTTGGGTGGGCAGCTTACGCTGGAAGGTACCGATTTCTACCGGATCAGCACCGAAGGCAAGCTGCACGGCGCCCACATGCTACTGGATGAAGCCTCCGT
>Ga0210040_10005170_pt1 | contig 16712 bp, 15 predicted proteins | sample CryGeyCG12114_NA_FD_185462 | JGI IMG/M metagenome (GOLD analysis project Ga0210040, IMG submission 185462) | Groundwater microbial communities from aquifer - Crystal Geyser CG19_WC_8/21/14_NA (SPAdes) (version 2) | ecosystem: Environmental > Aquatic > Deep subsurface > Groundwater | place: USA... | reverse complement strand
ATCATTTGTCGAAAAGGAAAAATGTATAAAAAAAAAAGTATAATTGTCAGAAGTATAATGCAAAAGTTCAAAGTATTGTCAAATGTATAATGAATGTAAATGTATATTCTTGTATCTCACAATAATCCAACAATGTCATACAAAATTTTTATAATTATAATTATACTATAGGTATTTAAAACTTCTGCCGCTTTGTTAATGGTTGCGTGGTTTCATCCTCATCACTTTCTAATGGTCGAGTGGTTTTTTTCGATCCGTGTGCCATAGTATTTGCAATGCCTCTTAAAAAATCGTCCAAGTCCATGTCACTAAATTGAGCGACCAAAGTCTGAAGCCGCTTGTCCAGCATTACAGTATTTTTCTTTTGCTTTCTTAGTTCATTGCCGCTTATTCGTAGTTCAATATTGTCTTCGGTGAATTGCTGCTGCTTCTTGATTATATCGGTAAACCGAAAAAAGTAAGGATGAATAACTCGAGATGTCGAGTTAAGTCTTCTATTCCATGACTCCAAAAAAAGGCAACCAGCAATCAACCAAAAGGCAAAGGCAAATGTCTTCAAACAAGCTAAAAGAAATACCACAGAAAATAGATAATTTGCATATCTAAATGATGATTAAAGAAGCCTAGGCTTCTTTAATCATCATTTCTTCATTTCATAATAGCACCACTTCAGTAACCCATTGGTGCAATTAGTCAATTTCAGTAATGTTGGTCAAATTATCTTGACCAGCCGGGCCCACCGGCCTATGGCCAGACTCACTCTTACGAGCAAAATTTAAAACCTGGAAAATTTTCGATGACCCACAAATTTTCTGACGCACGGTAAGTTTCTAGAATGTCATAAACACATAAACATAACAAGCATTTAAAAAATCGTAAAAGGAAAGAGAAAGTAAAAAAACTTGCTATGGAGTCGTTTATGACATTCTAGAAACTTACCGTGCGTCAGAAAATTTGTGGGTCATCGAAAATTTTCCAGGTTTTAAATTTTGCTCGTAAGAGTGAGTCTGGCCATAGGCCAGTGGGCCCGGCTAGTAACAGCTAACAGGCGATCTCTTAGTGTACTCTTTAAACTTGTGTAAAAAATTTTCCAACGCTGGGATTTTGGTGTTTTATGACTCAAACTGATGCTTTTTATGTTTTACATTACTATTGAAAGTTGCAGACATGGATCTCCAGTAGTTATGTGGCCATGGGCACTTGAATATCCTTACTGCAAGTAGCATAACAACCAAATATGCAAGCTCGGAATGTAATCTTTAAACTTGTGTAAAAAAATTCTAACGCTGTGATTTTGGTGTTCTATGATTTAAACTAACGTGTGTCTTCATTTAAACTAATTTATTCTTTTCGTTGACTCTTTTAAGAAAATCAAAAAATTTAGTTACCAAGATTACGGCTATATGATCAGTGAAGTTAGTCGCTTAGGGCAGATTCACAGTAATACCCCTGTTAAGACTTATTTTGTTGTGTGATCGGTATATAAACAATTAGAATTGTCTTATTTCATATCAGCGTTAAAATAATCACCATGAACACCGTTTATTTGCGTAAAAACCACTTAGGCATTTGCAATAGTTCCGATGGTGTCCATTTGCAATCCCATTTCCTACTTTTGCCCAGTCTCAAGATATGCAAAATTTGAAGTCAATCGGTCGATGCGTTCGAAAGTTATCGTAGAAACACGGAAAAAAATAGGCACGATCACATAAGCCCTGTACCGGGCTAAAAAGTTGCCCATGTTTTTTGGCTATCCCCGACAAAAAGTCGATACACACAACGTAAAATCACTAAATCTGTAAAATGTTGTGGCAACAATAATTCATTACTAATTTTCTCAGTTTAAAAAAATCATTCGAAAATTTTTTTTTACATTTTGTTGGCAGCGAAACAACCAATGCCAAATAACCTATCGACAAAAAAAATTCATTTTTTCTGAAATGGACTATAAGGTTTTTTTTTAGTTTTTGCCGATAATGTGAGCTCAAAGTGAGTAAACCAGAATTTGAGTTTTAAAAATAAAATTTTGAAAAGTATGGGATAATGAATTGTAAAGGATGTGACTAATTTTGTCTATTTAACATTAAACTGACTTCTGTGCATGCAGCAACTATTTGCGTTCCCAAACAAAGACCAGCAGATTTTTGTTGATTTGGTTTGGATACACGTGAATAAAGATTTTGAATTGAATTAAATGCAATGCTATGCATACCCATATTGGAAGTTAGAAAATAATCGAATAAATGAGTTAACCAGAGTCTTTAAAAGCTTCAACATGCTTTCTAATTTTTAAAACACACACGTTGTGGCAGTTGCTACTTTTAATATTGAACCATTCAAGTGATTTTTGAATGACAAAAACCCGTTGACGATAACTCGATCATATTTGGAACAACTTGTTCTAATTTGTTTTGCCTCGCAGTGAATATATGTTTTGTTTTACAGACCAGTCATTTTTTTTTGCCGAACATAATATGGTTGGTTTTTGAAAAGTTGATGAAAAGCTGTCGCAAAGTACACCACTCGTGTACTTTTTCTAAGCCATACGACAAATTATCATGTAGTAAGGAAATGCTCGTATTATCTGTGAAAAAAATTGCACCGCCATAATATATTTGGAGCACTCTGGCGACAAGTTTGCTTATTATAAGATTTCCTTTTAATAACCATATATTATTCTATACTCTATTAATCCATTCTATAATACATAGTTTGGGCAAAAATTGATCCCCATTCTATTCGCCGCAATTAGTCCGAGCCTTATACACTATAGCAATGCAAAATTCATTTTATTCATATCAAAACAATGTCAGGTATCCACCTCGAAAGTCAATTGGATCAACCCTTGAAAATTTCGGAAAATTCCACACTACTCAAATCCAAATGGGGATATACAAGATCCATATGCTGAGGAACGTTTGACTTTTGGACCTTGGTTTTCCTACGGGAAGTGGACACTTGACCAGTGCACCGTTTTTGATGAGCATGGAGGGAAGCTATGCGACTGTAATGACGGCCACACTTTTCGCACACTCCCGCAGTAATGCTCGCATGCTTTCTCTCATGTGTGCTCAGCGCATTAGGCCGAACTCGAATCCCACAAACAGGACATGTTTTGAACCCGTTGAATACCCGCGTCTGTCTTTTCTGGACCCGGCATTGGTGAGAACTATAAGTGGCCTCCCTTGTGAAAGACTTGCCACATTTGGAGCACTTGAATGGTCTGAAAAAAGAAAATTGTGTTAAATCTCTTCACAGACGGACGGACAGACAGACAGACATGCGGATTGAAACAGCTATATAGTATACTTCTTTCTTACCTTATTCTATGCATAAAGAGAACATGGCGCCTCAAAGAATCCCTTGCCCGGAACCTTGCTTCACAATGTGGACACTGAGGCAAGGTGGTATGACAATTCAAAGTGTGTCTTTTCAATGCAAACGAATTCACAGCCTCATGGTCACAAAACACACAGGTAAATGGATTTGCCAAATATTCGGAATGTTTGTCCCCATGCTTTTTCAAATCCTCCGAATTGTCAAACTCGTATCCACAAAGATTGCATCTGCATAAATACCATACAAAACCCATAAGAACTTCCTAAATGTATGCATATAGCACAAAAAATACTCACTTGAATTGAGCTATTGGAAGAGGACTAGGACGCGGCAACACGGATTTAGGCTTGCGAGTCCCATGTGTCTTATACTCATGAGCGCGCATTTGCGCTTTCGTTTTGAATCTTTTGTCGCATCCCTCCTCTGGGCACTCGTAAGCATCTTCCCGGCCTATGCAAATCAATTTAGATATTCATGTCTTCAGTTATTGGTCACTGAAATGGGACAACAATAATCGTATGGAACTCACCTTGATGAACTCGGCTGACGTGAGCCTGTTGTTCGGGAATACATGTAAATAGGGCCCCGCAACCCGTCTCTTCTTTAGTGGGACAAGGGAGCTTGAGGAATTCCTTGTGCTTGAGTCGACAGTGGGCCATCAGTATGAAATGCTCCACAAATCCTCGGTCACACAATGATCCCTGCTGGTCCATGGGCACTCGACAAAGGAATCGGTGGCTCCCGTCTTCCTTCACAGTATATTCTAGTTTCTCAAATAGCGGGTCTTTTGCACGCAGAAAATGACCTGGAAAAACGGGACACATAAAGGGATGATTAAAAATATTGAACACGGGAATAATATGCGCGAGAACTTACGTCCAATGTATAGGCGCTGCTCATTGTAGAAACTTTTGATGGCTATAGAAGATTTTTGAGCTCGGGAGCTCGCATGGTATTTGGCCAAAGCTTTAGATTTCCTAGATCCTGGTTAGTTAGAAAGACGCATTGGATTAACATTAATTATTATCGGGATTCTTATTTATCAGAGTGGCCCAAATTTCGACTTACTTGTTGTGGCTGGGGCGACGGCAGCCACTGTTTGATTCACACCTGCTACCGATGAATCCGTTTCAAATAATGAGTCCTACCCAAAAAATTACGCTTTGAGTAAATTTTCCAATACAGAAATGCAAGCACAAACCATTTTCACAAAAAAACAGGGAAAAATGTACCTGAGGAGCTTGTGAATACAATTTTTGAATGCCACTCAAATGAGTCAAGAACTTGTCCACTCCTTTCTTCAACGGAAGATTAGAAGCAGTTGACAATTGTAAATACGTGACCAAATTCAGGTTCCGGTTATTTCCCAATTTCGTCCATGCTTCCTCTACGCTTTTCTGATTGTCTCTCAATTCTGTGTATGCACACAGTAAAATTCCTCCAATTAAAAAAACTAACAACCCTAAGGGATAACTTAATCGCTTAATTAGTTAAACTTTCAGTTACTTACTGGTCAAAATGAGTCTAACATTGTCCCTGGAACTCAACCCGTCCTCCTGATCCCCCGCCAACGCTTTTTTTACGCCATCAGCGGGCAAACTTTCCAGCCGATCCAAATTCCAATGGAAATCGTCGGGCTGCTGGATTCCGTCTTTTTCAATCCTCTGAGTCAAAAGTGAGCAAATGCGTTGGACACCCCAACTAATAGACCGTTCAGCCGTACTAAGCACCAAAAACTGGGAATGTAATTGCCGGAAAACTTGAGTGCAATCCGGGCACAAAGAAAATTTGTCCAGTATTTTCTGAAAACACAAGTTCCGATTCGTGAGCCCCAATATGGAACAAATTGTTTGAATATTGCAACTGTCCAATCTTTGTGTTTTGTCCGCGCAGAAACTATTGGAACACAAAGTGCAATTTTCCGTATCCAATTTAATGTCCGCTGGTTTTGTAGATATTATTGTTTCCGATTCTTTAGTCAATAATGGAATTCTGGGTCGCACAACTTTTTTCTTAGTTTTTGATTCAGAAATTGGAATTGTTGGTTCGGAAATGGGAATTTTTGGCAGAAACTGTTGTTTTAACACATTTACAGGCTCAATATCTGGCTGTGTTGTAGTCTTCTGGACCACGGTTTCAGGTGGACGGATTGGTGTGACTATATTTTGCGTTGGCAATCCTAGCTCGGATCCTTTAGGAGCTATTTTTCGGGGCAGTTTAGGTTGTAAAACTTTAGGAGCCACAGGTGTTAGCAGGATTTTGGGAGCAATTTTTCTGTGCCTTTGTAGTATACGGGGTACGATTTTTTGCACTTCTTTTTTAGGCTTTCCTCGCGAATCAGAATTATTATTTATTTGTTGGGGCAATATCACTTGTGGACAATAAACGGAGCCAAACCAATCGGTGGGTTCCAATTTGATTTCAGGATCTGGATCCACTATGATGGTCACAGCCGAGGGAGGCAAATTATTATTTGAAAATGACATTTTAAAATACTTTTTTTAACTGCTCCTACTTACTTGTTGGTGTTTTGTTATTTCTTTAAATTTTCCTTTCCCGGGCTATTTTGGAATCTTCAGGATGTATGGCACAGCACAATACAAGCTCACGGAGGAGCAAATTGTATTATTTTTGGCCCAGATTTTCATTTAACAGTTAAACAATAAACAACTCTCAATTAATTGCAGTTCACAGTAGAACATGGCTATGGTTAGTATGGAACCAACTATGTACGCACACAGATAAAGGACTGGTGCTGGAACAAAATGGGGTCCATAGTATTTTCTTTTTCAAAAATTGTGTTTCTTACATACTTTCTCATTCCCGTGCACACGGAGGAAGGTATGCATCCAAAAGCTAGTCAAAAACATATTCCAATGTTATATGAATATACAATTTGGAGGGCATTTTAGATTGGAGGGCCATAGGTTTGGAGGCGGTCAACAAATATCGCAAAAAACATGGGAGTCCACCTTTAAAACCGGATTGCAATGTGAGTGAGCATTTTACAAACTAATTGATAGCAATTATCTCCAATTAGTGTGAAACAGGGAATTTTGGACAGTTTATTGTCCATTAGGAAATTTCACACAATCCATATGCATTCTCGTGAGGAATGTTATTTCCATTTGCATTTTTTACACCGTCTCAATCAAGAGAAGGCAATTTTTGATGCTTTAAAATCTGAACAGCACATGTTTTTGCCAGTTTAGAATCTGTAGTCTGTCTGTATATTAGTATGTATTGTTTAACTATACTTTGGACAGAATATTGATCCGAATCGCATACACTGATATAGAATATTCTGCAAAGTTTTTCAAGCATCATTTTTACTGGAATATGCCGACAGTAGCACGGATTTTTTCAAAGCTTAGAATCCAAAATATGTCCATTGTCAACATCTTTATTATTGGCTGTTATATTAGCTGGACGCGCAGGCTCAAGAATGGGCCGAGTATTTGGCTCGAACCGGGAAATTTGAACATTCCCCTCATTATGGAGAGAGTCTAGCCATGCGATACACATACAGCAAAAACCCGAACAAAAGTAAACTGGTCAAAGATGGGATCAAAGCCTGGTACAAAGAAGTCAATGTGTATAACTACAATAAGCCAGGATTTGCACTAAACACGGGTCATTTCACTGCCCTCGTGTGGAAGGCCTCCAAAGCACTGGGTTTGGGATTGGCAATCAATGGCAAAAAAGCAATCGTTGCGGCAACTTTTTTTCCCAGGCCCAACTATGCAAATGCATTCCCTGAAAATGTACTCCCCGCTAAATATTAAATCCAGTGCTCAAAAAGTGTATAGTAATCGCTATGAATGAACTACTTTAAATGCGTTCCTAATAAACAAGTTATGTTCAAAAAATCCAATATAATGTATCGTGTATATCAGAGTCTCTGAGAATGAAGAATTTGTGAAATACAAAAACTTTGATCTCCGGTCTTTTTTTGCGAACTAACTTTATCCTAGGCAAACTTAACTTTACTTAAAGACAACACCGTAAGAAACTTGGTGCTGGAACAAAGTACGGTGACAAAAAGTCCGCATGCAGTATAACTTTGACAGCTTTTTAGCATGAATATGTGTGAGAGAAAAAATTGGCGGCAACAATTCAAACTCATAGGAAGAGTAAATATTTTGAAAATACACGAAATATAACTGGTTATACTCGTATCATATTTCCTAATATTGCTACAAATCTAACAAAAAAGTTTTGGCAAAATGGAGCTATTAAAAATTAAAGAAGAGCCCCTAGATCCCCTATTTATGCCCGAAATCAAAATTGAGCCCATAGAGGAGGAAATTTTTGCGACTCCCCCAATTCAGAAAACATATTCTTGTTCCAATAATGTGAGCAGGGAACGCGCAAATCCAATAATCCACAATGCTGCCAATTGTGAACCCTTGGCAAAAATAAGCACAACTGCTGAAATGAGAGTTTTGTCCAAAAACTGTGCCCTCTGTTCCAATCGATATGAAATGTCTCAAGTCGGGAATCTGAAATCCACAGAAGTGAAAAATGTATGCGTTGTGTTGGGCATTTGTAGTCCAAACTCAAGTTTTGAAAAACTGATCCATCAGAATCTACCCATTTGTTCCGGTTGTACTAAATTGTTCAAAACTATTCATTCCGAATTCACCAGCTTGAATGAGGCGGACCGTAAACTGAAAGAATGTGTTCGCAAAATCGGGTCCTTTTTGAAAGACCAACAAATGTTGACTGCCGACAAAGAAAATTTGGGTGAGCATTTCATTTTTTTCACAAGTTAACGTTTTATAGAATGAGAAATACACACAGTTTTATTTTAATTTCAGAAAAGTTTGAAAAAATGGACACGAAGAAACTGAAATCACCGGCCGCCTCAAATCAAAATGAGTGGACTAGTTCCAAAGATAAAGTGGCTCTCATTCTCGCCAGTAATGGAAACCAATCAATCTTTTTGTTTCTCGTTTTGTATTTTTTAAAAAGCGTAATATGTGGAAAAAATTATGGTAAACACTATTTTGTTTGCAAATCCAGAACTAAAACAAAGACACGACTATTCGCAAAATTGTTGGAGTAAACTCGGGACTACTAAGCAACTTGATTTGATAAAATATTTGCATCTGTCCAATGCCATTGGACTCGAATGGAAGGATATTGAGCCCACAGGGGGCAGGAATAAGACAACACTGCCTAGTAGCCATACTAAATCTAATAATGTAAGTTTTGACCCCCGAATTCAAACATTTACCTGTATACACCAATTATTAGTGATATCTTACTGATGTTCTCACAGGTATCTCGAACCACAGGCGAGAGTGGCGGTGCAAAAAACATACAAAAATCCTGGAAACTTGTTGCACATCATGATAGTAAATTCAAATTCCCAATTTGAATCTAATGCACACTGACATATTATATTGCCATATTACGGTGAAGTTGTAACTCATCTCATATATGTATTAGATGTAGCGGCCACCGAAGCAGAAGAAATGGCTCCAAAAAGCCTAGAATGTGAGCCCCAAAAATCAAATTCTGTGCTTCCTCCTGTGATTGATTGTAAAACAATCCAAACGGCCCGCAATTGCTATGATGAACAAGGACTTTTCATTGGGAGTAAGTGGAATACTCAAAAATACATTTTCTCCCAAGAAAACATCGGTAATTTGATATTTTTTTCCCAAAGGGAAAGGTCTTGGAAAAGAGGACCCGATCTATCAGAAACTCGAGTATTTCATAGAAGAAGACGGGACTTACAGTTTCCGTTGCCTATTGCCTTCAACAAAAGGGACGGGACGTCTATGTGGTCGAATCTGTGACACTCATGGACAACTGCTCTCTCATGTAAACAGCCGACATTTCCCTCGGAACAAGGAATCTATCAAGTGCTCCATGCCCAAAGATGATGGCACTTGCCCAGATCATTTTGACTCGATCCACGCACGGAATGCGCACATGAAAACTGTCCATGGAGGTAAGGAATGAACATGTTAAGATGATTGCTGCAAACTATAATAGAACGGAAGTAATCATATTTTTTCAATCCGTATTTCAGCGATGAATGCCAAAATCTTCAAATGCGAGGTGCCCGGCTGTGATAAATGTTTCACAACGGAAAACGGTCTCCGAAAACATGTGAGGCTCCAACACGATCAGTCCATAAAAGCTAGTTTCCAGTGCTCCGTGTGTGGGAAATGTTATAAAGAACGAGGGACTCTGACTAGTCACATGAAAAGCAAGCATAGTAACAACTCCCCGCCCGTTTATCGGTAAGGAAATGGGGGATTCTTAGTTCCAAGTTTCCCTCAACAATTCTATAATCTAAGGAATGTGTTGACTATAACTAGGTGCACAGTATGCGGTCTGGAATTGGAAAAGAGTGACCAACTGAGTGAGCATTGTAGTCAACACGAGCAATATGCGTCCAGCACGCCATTTCGATGTGTCCTGTGTCCACATATTTCCGAAAATACCCATCACCTGAAAAGACATGTGCTTAACGTCCACACGGATGGTCCACAATGTCCTCAATGTCCCCGAAGATTCAAGTTCAATTCTGTGCTGAACAAACATATTCGCTATCGCCACTCGTAAGTCCCTTGTGCAATCTATTTATTGCATTAGGAAGCCGAAACTATTTTCAAATCCTAACCTAAACTGTTTTTTTTTTGGCACAGTGGTGTTCACAGTGTTGGCAAATGCAAGTTTTGTCGCCATCGAAAGCTGAAGGGCCACAAATGTCCAGTGGGGACGCGAGTAAATTGTAAACATTGTGCTCTGAATTTCCCTTCACGAGGAGCGTTGAGCACTCACATGAGGAGTTGTCATCCAGACCACTTTTTCAAGCAATGTCCCTTCTGTAGGGTTCAAGTGCCAGCTTTTCTGTTTGGCCGACATGAGCGACTCCATTCAAATGTGTTCCTATGCGTTTGCGAAAAGTGTGGCGCTGGATTCTATGATAGCGCCACGTTGAGACAACATCTCCGGAGATGTGATGGAGTTTTTAAGGACAACTCAAAATTTAGGGAAAAATTACGTCAAGTCCATCTTCAGCGCCGTTTGAAACGTTCCCTCAATAAGGATGTATGATTCCCTTTTTGTTATTTTCTATCCAATTTATAGGTGAATATGAATAAAAACATAGTGATTGTCTTTTCTGCAAAATTGTCTGTCTGTCTGTCTATGCCCAAGTATGCTTTTTTGGTAATTGGTTTCATTATATCCGTATTTTTATTGTAAAGTCAAAAAAATAATGTATAATTCATTTGGTCACGTCAGTTCAGAGTTGTTTACTTGGCTCACATAAAACTGAACCCGTTTTTTCTTACCTCTGAATGCAACTCATTTTCATTCTATCAGCTGAGCGGAGTTTATTTCTCTCTATGCGTATTTTTAGAGACAAAATTTCAAAAAATCATTAAATTCGTATTTTTTATGAAAATTGGAAGTTTTATCACGATTTTATTCCGTTGGAGGGGGCAGTCTGCGTTTAGGATTCATGCAAATCTACGAAATCCAATTCTTTCACATGATCACAAATATTTCTGATTTGTAGTACTTAATAAATAAACACATACTTCATGAAAAAGTTTGTCAAAGCACCACCATGCCTTTCGCGCCTCCAAACAGTGGCCGTCAATTGGAGCAATTTTTTCTGTAGAAATGACGAAAAAAAAATTGTAAACAAGTAATGTTTCCTGAAAATTTCAAAAATGCCTTGTACCTGGGAAACAGACAATGCAAGCGCGATACAAATATTTCCTATACTGCTTAGGAAATGCAACCATCATGCTTCGCACTTTGGTTTTATTAATTGTTCCATGGGCTGTGACGATTCCCACGTATGTGGCTGCACATTGTCGAAAACACTGAAAAGCAAGTAGAATTAAACTACAGTAATTTTTCCAGCTTTGTGAATAAGTTTTTCACCCACAAATTTGTGATGAGTCCAAAGAACACATGATCCATATGCTTTGCCGGCATCCATATATAATGCGTCCGCTGAATTTTTCTCCCCTTGGCATTCCGTGAAGTTTTCCATATCGTAGATTGCTGCCAAATTTTTAGCCATCTTCTCCTTGCCCTTACACTCCTGTACATTTTACCAAAATTTCTAGTTCATTTTCTAAAATTTGGATGCTTTCATATGCATGGTAAACTATTCGTCGTACACAGAAGGGATTCCTAAAAACTGCAACAATAACCGCAATGAGTGCCACATTGTATACAATTTGCAATAATAAAATATTTGCCATGTTGAAAAGAAGAGTGGAAATGTGATAGATATTTCGCAGCACAATAAAACGAGCATAACGCTGTCTATGGGAAGTAAAATTATTTTAATTGTGTAATTTATTATGCTCCTTTGGATTGATTTTTTAGCTATGCGGCTACAATAACTATATAATGGTCCATATAAAACCGTCACTCTTATGTAAGAGCTATTTTAACGGAGCTAGTTATTTAATGAGAATTTTACGTACACGGGGGTGGGGGTGTATCAATCAGCTAAAGCTATATATCATTAGGCGCGTACTTGTCCAAAAGCCAATCAGATCGGGCTGACCAACTGCCCACTGATCTGATTGACTGGGAGAATTACGCGTTTCCAAAGCTATGGATCATTCGGGGCCAGTTGTATATAGTTACATAGCATAGCTTTTAATATGAATGCATAATTGTAAATGCTGATTTTTATGAATAATAGGAATAGGGTTTGAAAATTTTTCTTGAAGCTGAGCCCATACGCATCATTTCATGATTCATCTAGCTGTGGACTCCCATTTATGCCTTTCAATAATCCGTCAGGAATTAGTCGGATGAAATAGTCCTCGACTAAAAAAATATGAATTTAACAGCTCAAGTAAGAGATAATATATTATTTATTACTAAAGAGAGCAAAAATGTATCCGGAGCTCATCTAAATTGGGTTTTAAATGCCTACTATTCAGTGATACATTGTCAATAAACCACCATTTCTTTAAATAGGACCCATTTCCTATTTTTAATTCATCCCTTTATCTATTGGAGCAAAATGCTTCAAAAAATTATTATTTTCTTTGTGCACTTGGCTAACTTTTAGATGAAATGAATAATTTTCAAATGCTTTCATATTAATCAAAACATTTTCTTCTTAAATATCTTTGTTGGTATTCATTTTTAAAGTTGTTTTCATCCTCACTGCATAAAATTGAAAATCGCAATTTTTTTTATTAACGTCTTAAAAATTTCTGTCACATATTTCCTCTTGATTCATAAGGAATATGAATACTACAAATAAAAACAATTGCAGCATAAAAATACTCTTACTACCATATAATTACCAGGCGTTTGTTGACAAAAAAATCTCAAATTGTATTGTCAATTTAGCAATAATTTCTACAATATTATATGTGTGCTTTAATCATAGAAGTAGATATATATAATAGCTTTAATGTTTTTTCTGCGGCGCTTTAACTGACATAAATACCTTCTGGTTACTCGCAGTAAAAAAGTAATGCGAAATTCGTAGAAATAAAAATTTGAAAAATATTAATTTTTCAGTTTTTTTTGAGTGCTCATTGTGACGGCTTCCATTTAATGACCGCAATTTATTGTATTTGTGCAGACCATAAAAAAGTTTATGCAAAATAATGTTTGGAATTATTGATTATATGCATTCTAGAGATTGATGTGTTCATATTTGTGCTGATACAAAGATAATAATATTTTTAACCTATATTGAATATGGCAAGTGTTTTATCAATTCAAATTTCGTACTTTGTGACATTGTGCGCAGTTTTCGTGGCAATTTTTCGAAATTCTTTTCACGTAAGATTGTTTTTTTTTTGTTATTCACTAACTTTCCTGATTTTCGTAAAATTGGAAAACATTCTTTTGGAAAAATATATAGGATTGTGCGGCCGAAGACATGGTCTCTAAAAACTTGGCTGCAATTTATGACATTGAAAATTTTACGGAATGTCAAGGAGTGCCAAGTAAAGGAGAATCAGTGTATGTCGAGGCGGGCAAAGCATATGGATCGTGTTTTCTTTGGAGTTATCACAAATTTGTGAGTGTGACAACTTTTTTCACAAACTTAGCGAAATTAAATAAATTGTTTTGTAAAAATTCCACTTTTCAGTGCTTCCGACAATGTGCAGCCACATATGTGGGAGTAGTTAAGCCCGATGGAACAATGAATCGAACAAAAGTGCGCGAGATGCTGATCGTATATCCGGAGCAATATAGGAAATACTTGTACCGAGCTTCTGTCGTGTGTTTCTCAGGTACGGTGTACTATTATTATAAATTTTACAAATAACCAATTTCATTTCTTCAGCTTTTTTCCAAATATTCAGAAAAAATTCCTCCAATTGACGGTCAATGCTTGGAGGCGCGGAAAGCATGGTGGTGCTTTGACAAGATGTTTAAAGAAGTACGATTTTCAGCATAAAATAAGTTAAAAAATATAGAATTTTCGTTCGTCTAAATAAATTTTATCCTGTAGATTTGCATGAATCCCAAACGCAAGCTGCCGTCGCCAAATGGTGAGAAACAAGAAGAGGTTTTCATTGTTCCAATGCACGATCCTTCAATTCACTCGAAAAAATTTTTGAATCGGAGAAGCTAGTAGAAACCCACAAACTCCTTAAGAAAATCCCAGGAAAATAAGCCCGCTCTGCGAACGGAATAAAACCAATGCTCATATCTAAATTTCGAACAACATTGATTGGACAGGTTAATCTTTACAATACAGCGCAATGTGACGACTGAAGTCGTATTTTCTAGTAAAACTTAAGTTAACTAAAAAAAGAGATGGTATTTTTTCTACAGATCATGCATCGATTCTTACCCTAAAAAATGAGACATGATGTCAGAAATTCATTAGGAAAATCATAAAAAAACTAAGTTTTGTGAAAAGATACATTTGTCAGCAGCGGGCTATGCACGATCTATCTCGGATCTTCTTCCATAACCAATTCCGGATTACCAGGGGATTGCTTGATCAGTTGAACCCAAACCTAAAAAAAGTTAGAGTTTAGAGTCTATTTCATATAGACTAATATAACTTAGAAAAAAGGAATCATTCCTGAATTATTAAATGAATTAAAAATGAATTGACAATTACGAACTCCAATTCTCGTATGCATGATGGATATCTGGGGTTTGGGGTAAATTATTTGAGACTGCAAGTTCTTTTATCTTACACAGACAATCTGCACAAAACTCTTTGTGATTTGGAGGTTTTGCAAAACAGAGTGTTATGTATGCTCTTATGTGAAGTAACAACGCTTTAACACATCACGTTCCGCTTCCCCATTGCTGCGGGGATGATATGCACTACTAGTGGCATGTCGTATGCCATTAGCTTCACAAAATTGCTGGAATTCCCGAGAAACAAACTGACGACCATTGTCGGACACTATGGTGGTAGGAATTCCATTCCTACTGAACATTTCTCGTACAGCACTTATAACATGATTTGAGGTTGTATTATTTATCAAATTGACAACTTCGGGCCACTTGGAATGAGCATCAACAACAATTAACCACATGTTGCTCAAAAATAGTCCGGCTAAATCTATGTGGATCCGTTGCCATGGTTTATCCGGAAACTGCCACGGATGAAGTGGAGCCACTGCTGGATTGTCTCGATTTACTGCACAAGAGACACAAGATTTGGACAAAGTTTCAATATCGTGGTCAATGTTTGGCCACCACACATGTTGTCTCTTGCCATAGACTTCATTCGTACAACACCGGGATGAGTCTCATGAAAAAGACGGAGTATGTTACTTTTCAAACACACTGATAACACCACTCTAAGTCCCCACATCAAAATACCGTTATGAACCGCATATTTATTTCGATGAGGAAAATATGGGCGCACTGACACTGGTAAATGATTGGCTGATCTTGGTCATCCGTTATTCACATGACGAACAACATTGGATAGAACAGGATCTCGAGTAGTACGAAATCTGATCAATTTACTAGTCACTGGTTTCTCAGCAAATATTTGATGAACTCTGTTGTCATCTTCACGATCTAGCGGGACACTTGTTGACAATGGCAAGCGTGACAACTCATCAGCATTACCATGAGAATTTGTGTTACGATACACAACATCGTATACAAAACCACTGAGGAAAAGAGCTTTTTATGTTATCTTGTGGCAACCAAGGAAGGCACTTCACGATTAGCACCAAAAATAGCTAATAATGAATTATGATCGTTTATCAATAAGAAACGTTTTCAAATAGAAACTGCATAAAGCGTTTAACACGGAACACAATCCCACCTTCTCAATTTGGGAATAGTTGTTTTCCGCACTAGACAAAGTTTGGACGCGTAGGCTAGGTTTTTCAGAACCGTCCGGGTACTTGTGGAACAAAACGACACCAAGCCCCACGGAGGAAGCATCACAAGCAATCCCAATTGGCATAGACTGGGAAAAATGTGATAAAACCGTATTGGAAGAAACACATTTCTTCACACTATCAAATGATCTTTGACATTTTGAGGACCAAACCCACTGTACGTCTTTCCGAGTGAGCTCATTAAGAGGCTCACAGTATGTAGCAAGATTGGGAACAAACTTGGCATAAAAGTTAACAAGTCCTAAGAATGACTTCACTTGACTCACATCTTCAGGAATTGGCATCGACTTGATGGCTTCAACTTTGAGAGGATCCGTACGGACTCCATCCGCACTGACAATTTGTCCTAAAAATTTCACTGAGTCACACATAAACGAACACTTGTCTTTAGACAACTTATAGTTGCATTCCCTCATACGAGAAAACACATCACGTAGATGACTTAAATGTTGAGCATCGTCCTTGCCACTACAAATGGCATCATCAACAAATGAACTAGTCATGGGAATGCCACTCAACATTTTGTCCATCAACTCCTGAAAGATCCCTGGAGACGAGGCGATTCCCTGTAGCAGAACACGATAGCGATACAAGCCACGATGCGTGTTCATCACTAAAAACTGACAAGAAGATTCCTTGACTGGAAATGCACTCAAACATATTCTCAACACGTGTCAACGGATATTGTTTTACACACAATTGACTATTAATTGTACGTTTAAAATCTCCAGTTATGCGGACCTTTCCATTGAGCTTGGGAACTACAACTGTTACTGGGGTGCAGTAATGCTTCGATAGTCAGCGGAGATAATGAGGACTATGTAGTCAGACTTTAGGTTAAAATAAGAGACTTTAGGCCAGGACAAATAGTAAATTTTAGAACTATTTATTTTACGTCTTTACGGGACAAAGTTTGGATGAAGACTGACTAAAAATGTTAGATGACAAGACTAAAGTTAGTTATTGTTTATTAGTAGTAACTAAAGTTGGTATGACGATGAAAATCTCAATTTAATATTAACA